>Ga0228710_1012539_pt1 | contig 10479 bp, 6 predicted proteins | sample MedpolnodulmetaG_FD_177995 | JGI IMG/M metagenome (GOLD analysis project Ga0228710, IMG submission 177995) | Root nodule microbial communities from Medicago polymorpha collected in Santa Monica, California, United States - pink nodules | ecosystem: Host-associated > Plants > Roots > Nodule... | reverse complement strand
AGTAAAAAAAAAAAAAAAAAAAACAAGCATTTAACAATATAGAATGAAAACAAAAAAACAAACACGGAAATTGAAAACGGTGGTAAGAACATCATTAAAAGCTGTATAAATTAGACTGGACTGATGAATAAATTAAATTGCAGGAAGGAGACAAGTTTTAGAGTTCAAAAATGATGAAGTGTGCTTACATGTATGTCGATGATCACAAGAAGAGTGTGTGTTTGAAAATTAAGGATGTTGATGACGAAAGAAGAGGAAGCAAAAATGGGAAGAACTAAGAGCGAAAACGATGATACAAAGTGGACATGTGTGTGTAAGTGTATATATATGGGGTGCGTGTGTAAAAGTACTGTAGGGAAAAGGGTGAGAGAGAGAGAGAGAGAGAGAGAGAGAGAGAGAGAGAAAGAGAGAGAGAGAGAGAGAGAGAAATGGAGGAGGAAAATCCGTTTGCAATGGAACAAACGAGAAAGAAAAGGCGATAGCCGATAGTAGTAGTAAAAGTGAAATAATAATAATAAATCTAGAGGACAGAGGAAAGAGAAAATATAAAGAGACTAATATTCTTATTTTTATAATTTTTAAAAAATTAAATATCATCCGGATGCAATTACTTGTTCTTGAAGTTAGATTTAAATTATGATATTTGATTGATTGGAGCACAATTTTTGAGGGAAAATAATCATAGTTTCCGAATGTCTTCTTTTTGTCGATCTAATGTAATACTAATAAAAAACAATGATATTTGAAAATTTCCTTAGAATACATGATAAGTGTTTTATTTGTAGATACTTAAAAAAAGTGTTTAGTCATTATTATTTATATTATTCCCAAAAATTATTTTAAAAGAGATTTATGTGTATTTACACATGCTACATTTTTTTAGGAAAATACATTTATTTATTTTTTATAAAAGGAGATACATTTATTTTATTTTTCTAAAAGAAGTAAATACATTTATTTGTTTTTTTTAAAGTATTACATTTATTTGTTAGTATCTATAAAATTACGACACATTACTTATAAGGGGATGATTTAGATTTTTTTTTGGAAATAAAGGGGATGATTTAGATAAGACACATTACGACTTTTTTTTTTTACGGGTTAAATATTTTGTTTTTTCAAAACAAATATTTTGTTAGTCTCTATTAGATTATCAAGCTTCATTTTTTTTACCCATGAAAGAATCACACATTTTAGTCTAGCAAATTATTCTGCAAGCAATTTTAGTCTCTATTGTAATAAAATATGTTTAATTATCTTTGAACTATAGATTTTTTTAATTTTTTTTTTTTTGAAAGGAAATATATTTTAAAAGCATGTTTGCAAAAGTTTAGTTTTTCATGATGAAATAAATTAAATACAAATTTTTAAACATGAACCTCAAGATAAACGTACACAAATTTGAATCTATGGATTAAATTTTGTGGAGAGGCTGTTTTATAATGCTTTAAATATTCCTCCAAATCATTCAAAAAAACACGTCGACTTAGAGTCCGTTTGTTATAGTTTTTTTTTAAATCATTTATTTTAAAAAAATAATTACTTTTAAGAGTTTTGTATTCGTTTTTTTAAAAAAATCAGAATCAAAAAAAAATTCTAAAAATAGCTTTAAATGAGAAGTTGTTAAGAGTTGCTTCTCAAAATAGAGATTTTTTTTAGAGGAGAGAGGGAATATTGTTTAAAAGATTGAATTAATTTTGTAACAAAAAATATTTTTTATGTAGTTGTATCCAAACAAACTAGGTTATTTGTTCAAAAAAAGTGATTTTTATTACAGTAAATAAACGCAAAATAGATTCTGATTTTTCATAAAATCTCTAAATTATTTTATGTTAAAATCACCTTTATTTTAATCCGTAACAATCGGACCCTTAATAATAGTGACTAAAACTATTTGCATGTTAGTTTTGTAAAGACTTTTTTTTGAGGGAGTTTTGTAAAGACTAAAAGGTAAAGTTTTATTATAGGGATGAAAAAAATATATTTAACTCTTACTTTAATATCTACTCTTACTTTAATATATGAACAGTGATACATTGACATTTCCATGCGACATACCCCCTGGACATCCTCTCACGTGGCATTTTTTATTAATTAAAAAGGGACAATTTTGTCAATTAAAAGAAAACAAATGGGATTTTGTCCAACTTTCTCATCCTATTTTCTCTCTTTATTTTCCTCACCAGCCACCACCACCGCCACAACCGGCCCCACCCACCACCGTCGTTGGCCGTCCTCAACCTCAAATCTCACCACTGTCTCCCTCAGTTCTAACCACCACATCGCCATCTCTCACATTTTTTCTCACCGTCACCACTACTATCGCCATCGTCTCAACCCTCATATCTCACAACCGTCCTCGTCATCCCAACCCTCAGATCTCACCAGTGACTTCACGATTGCCATCGTCGTCGTTCTCTGACCAACATTGTCGTTGTTCTCTATCCCCACCAACGCCTACCATACAGTTTTAACCACCGCCGAATCGAAACCCCTTCTTTTCCATCGCCTTCACTCGTCCATCACCACCACCACGACGTTTTGGTTTATTTTTTTTCCAGATATATGTCGGTGATGGTCATATCTACGCCGACAGAGGTTGGATCCACACCAAAAAAAGGAAAAACGTGTGAGGCGACGATGATGGCATGTGCGCCGGCGCCCACGAAGTGGAGGGCTGATCGGAGAAGAAAGAGTAGACAGAGAGAAGGAAGAGATAGGGATATGAAGAGAGAGAAAGAGAAAAAGAAAGAAAAAAAAACCACATAGGATGGTGCAACATAAAAGGGTGTCAATGTATAATTACTCTTAATTAATATATAACACAATATAACAAAAATCAAAATCATAACACTAGCAAGACATACAAATTGCCTCTAATTTTTCTCTTCCAATATCAATTACATTCCATTCATTAGAGTCTTTATAGAAGTCATATTCACCATGTGTCACATATGAATCTAAAACTTAGACCATTTACAATGGTTTCAACTTTCAACACACCATTTTTCTTTTTCCAACACTCTACATCATTTTCTCTCTCTTCCACCTAATAATTCAACACTCGTTCAACTTTTACACTCTCCAATGGTTTTTTTTAAAAGCATTCAACACTCTATCCCACCACTTTTTATTTCATATTCTTATTTAATTTTATAATTATAATTATCAATTATAATCAAATTAAAATAATAAACACTTAACAATTTATCTTTTAGATTTTTTTTAAAATTTTTTTATTTAAATAATTTATTTTTATTTTCTTATCTTATATTATTAATAAAAAAGTTCATCTTGAAATGATTATTATTGGGATCAATTTCACTAAAAAGAAGATTAAAACTTCAAAAGAAAATCTAATAGAAAGATAATAATATTTAAATAGTGAAAATTTTTGTTTTTTATTTGTGTCCAAATCAAATGAATCAAATCTCTATTTATAGACAAAAAAAAAAATCATGAATTTTGGTAAAAAAAATTAAAAAAAAAATTCATTTGCAATGAAATAATTGAGTTCAAATAATTAAGATGAGATAAAATCAATCAGTCAACCAGCAAACGCCACATGGCCTGCTCTTGGCCCACCATTGCAGGTTTCAACATGTTGAGAATTTTCATCATCTCTCTCTTCCACATCATTTTTCAACAACATTCAACACACCATTGTAAATGATCTTATAAGTTTTCAATTTTCTTTTGTCGCATATTAAAGGATACACTTACAAATTAAATTGTCCAAAATGAGCGTCACTTCCAATTTCAAATGTAGTTTTAATTATTTTTTTTAATTGTATAATTTAACTAATACCATGTACATCACTCTCAAATTATTAATTTTTATATTGCATTAATAATAGTTGATAAGGAAAATTTGCTAAAATAAAAATCATCTTTCCTCTGTTTATCATCTTTTTCCAATCCACGTAAAATGGTTAAATAAGACAGCTATCACGAATATATTGAATGATTAATTTTAGCTTTTGACGATCGAATTGAGTGGCATTGATGAAATTTATGTATTTTAGTGGAGGGAATAATAAATAAATGATTAACATAAATTATTTTTTTCTAACCTACGACTCGGTAAATCTTTCCTCTCCCATGAAAACAGTTCAATGATTACCGTGAAACCAACAAACAACAACATTCAATAATAGTTACATATTACGAGATCACGTACACACATACATGTTTGAAAGATATTACGAGAATACGAGATCATATTTTATCTCTAACAAAATAATAAAAGTGCATGTTGATTAATCCTTACAAAAAAAATAAAAAAATGTTATCATCGGTTCTGTACAACACTATTTAACAATGAAAGTCCAACTAGTTTTGACCAAAAAAAAAAATCAACTAGTTTGGATGAACATAAAAGAATAGGAACATCCAAATGAATAGGAACTCCCTAAGACAAAATAACATAATCAAAATAAAAAATTACTTTAAAATAGAAACAGCCATAGAAAGGTCTATTTGGATTCTTGTTTTTATTCACAACATACAAATGTGCTTTTATCTCACATTTGCAATCAATGGCAACAATACTTGAAGAATTTCCACCCCAACTTAGTCATGTGTTAATCGGAAAGTGATGGAGAAGGAGAAGTCTTTGTCACATTTATAGCATAAGTATAGACAAACTCTGTGGTTTTGATCATCCCAATCGATGAAGATGAAATGAGAAAGGAAATAATGTGGAAGAAGACGGGAATGTTAGACCAAATTGTTCTCAAATATTGTTGTTGTAGGGACCTAAATATCTCTTAATTTTGTTAAAATACATGTTTATGTTACATGATGTGTGAGAGTGTCATGTAAGCATGTCATAGTTAAAAAACAGACAAAAAGACATTGGTTGTATAGAAAAATTGTTCACGGTTAAACTTTTTTTTTTAGGAATATGAAATTATGAACTTTGAATTTTTTATTTTTTTTTAAGGAAACTTTGAATTTGTTGTTGTTTTTGCTCTTAGAGAGGTGTTTATATTGTGAATAGGTGTTTTTTTTTATCCTGTGAATAAATGTATTTAAAAAAAAATACCGAGTATATTGTTAATTCGTACATTAATTAATTCATTACATTGAAATTATTTTTGAAAAGATAGATAATTGTTGTTGATGAGTCAAAATAGATCACTCCTAATAACAAAGTCATGGCCACATTATTTTTGACCCGAAAAGTCAAAAGTTCATACTTCCTACTATTTTGTTGATCAACGTTATTCTAAGGCTGAATTGAATTATAAAATATGAATATTCATACAAAAACAAAAATGAAAGACGGTGGGTGAGGAACTGGTCAACAATAAGATACGACCCACTATTTGTTCTTTTTTTGAAGCATTCTTAAATCTTACTCATTTTACTCAATTCGCCACACAATAATTGATTATCTACAACAAAAAGAATATTGAAATAATCTTATTCATTTTAAATTGAGATTGATTATATTATTTTTTTTGAAATAACATTAATTTTTTTTTTTGACAAACATTAATTATATTTGTTAATCATATACTTCCTCCACTCTCATATAAACAATATTTATTTTTTACATCTTTTAAGAAATTCGGTTGAACTCATTCGATATGTTATTACATTTTTTAAATTGTCCATCATAGAATGTCGTTCCATAAGAATAAAAGAGTTTTTAGAAAACACCCCATATTTACATTAACTGAAGAGTAATGTAAAAACGATAGCATTAGCTCGTGTTCTTTTTCTTTGACAGGAACACAAATTCATATAAATATAAAATTTCTGAAATAATATTTCTTTGTCATATAAAAATAAAACTTCTGAAATAGTAATATTTCTTTGTCGCATAATAATTGTCTCATTTCCAAATAAATAAATAAATATAAATGTCATTTTCAAAATTTAATACTTTTATCAATTAATCTTCATAATCTTTGTATTAATTATTTTCTTTCTCTCATCGGTTAATAAGGGTGTCCTTCCAGGCTTCAACCCATTCTTGTTTTCCTATTCTCTTCTTCATTAACCACATCTTGATGAAGGATTGACATATTATCGTTTCTCACATTTATAGACAGGCAAATCGGTAGCTGGCTTGCAGGCTATGCCCTTTCAAAACCTACAAATATTTACTATTTAAATTATCCACGTCGAATTGTGTTAACCTCTCATAACATGATATAACCAGTGTCTATTTTATTCGTAGTGTTCGTCTGTAATTTGGTCTAACTACCTCTATTCCTTTAATCAAAATAAATAAATAATAAAATGTATGCAATAAACAAAGAGTATATGCGACAATTGAACTAAGGAAGTACATTGAATCGTGGCAGATCTGTCAAAATGACAACCCTGCATAATTTAATGGAACCTTAAGATTTATTCTTTTTCTCAGAGTCTTGTTATCATATCATATCATAGTATAAGAAACGTGTTTGGTGAGAGCTGTGAGACAATAATTTCAATCACAGGATCAATAAGTGAGGACTGAGTACAAGATAGTGTACACAAAAAATTACAAATAATGTTTGATCAAATTTTATTTATCATATGGTCAAATTCTAGATTACACCGATATCTTTGTTATGTGAACCAGAATAATTTTTTTGAATGGTTATGTGAACTAGAATGTTGATCATTAAAAAAGGCTAAATTTTATTTTTGATCATTTAAGTTATTTTTAGGTTTTTCTTTGATCTCTTTAGATTTTCGCATTCCATTTTGATTCATTAACTAACATTAGATATCTTGATCTTTAAATTACAAATATCAATCACTTTTATCATTTATGTCATATCTAATGTTTGTAACCTAATAGATCAAATTGAGTAGTATTAGTAACTTAAAGTGACTAAAATATCTAACCTTAATTACTTATAAGAGTAAAGGGAAACCAAACAAATTAAGCTAAACGATGAAAGTGTCTAATATTTATAACTTAAAACTACAAAATCAAAAGCATTTAAAGTAATTATTTGAGAGCATTTTGCAACCGTGTGAAGTCGGATTAGGGGGCTTCTTGTCTCCTTTAGGACCATACAACTGGAAGAAAGTCAAAAGAAGATGCCAACCATTGCTTCCATTTAATCCAACAAGATGCTTTCAATTGCTCATTAACTCTTTTACAACCGTTGTTAAATGCCCTGCAATAGCGTTTATTACTAGCCACCCTCAAGTATAACTTCAAAATGTTTGGTACCTGTCTTATTATGCCTGATTAAAGTGTAAAAGCTAGTATAATTATGACAAAAGCTTGACAAAGAGTACTGAAAAAGAGAGGTAAAAAAGGAATAAAATGTATTTTATTCAATTCAATGGGCACTCTAGTTGAAAACCCAACAAAATGATTCAATGTTTCTACCTTTTGTTCTGTTCTTGTTTTATTGATACAAATGTTTTGGTGTTTTTTTTTTATCTTAGATGAAGTGGTAATTCACTGAAATTAAATTCACACACAACTGTAAGGTTGCAGGTTCGAACCCAGATCATGACATCCGGTCTTGTAATTTTAACATTTGTCAGTTGAGCTAGGATTTCTAAACGATGTTTTGGTGTTTTACTAGTACCTTAAAAATTGGTTTACTAGTACTACTAGCTTGGTTCTTGAATATGCGTTTTTTTACCTATATGTTTTGTGTTTTAAAATTGGCAATGATTAATGCTATTATATGGATATTGTTCAACATAAACATTAACTAAATGACACTCTAGTACTACTTTTTTTCTTTTGGAAATGGCAAAGCAGGTCATTTTATTTACTATACTAGTAGGTTATATACATGTTGGGACATCATAATTCATAATGAATATTTAGACACGTTCATATTTAAAAGTGTGATTCATTTTATCTTCATATCATACACAAGTCATGATGTGAGGAATAAAAAGATTTACATTGTAAATACATAGCTGTTAAACTCACATTTATAAACATGTTAAGTGCAAAACAACATCATAAACATCGGTCATGAATGAAAATTGTATCCATGCGTTCAGGATCTTGCTCTATCCACATGGTATGGTGTAGAGGTTTGGGGCATCAACGACCTAATCATGGCTCCAATAATTTATTTTTAGCAAATGATCTAGCCACTCTTGTCTCCATTATCAGTTTATCACTTATCATGGCACAATTGTCTTTCACAATTCTCAACTTCTTCTCAAAGATTTAACATATATGTTTAACATCACAATAGATATATACATGTTAGAATCATGACGATCCACCATGATTTTACAAAAACTACACTTGTAAATTCTACAAAATCACAGCAAATCAATGTGATTCTGACATGCGATATCAAATATACACTTGTTTGGATTTCCAATATTTATTTATTATTGGAATGAAATAAAGTAGCAGATGGGCTACCAGAGTTCGCCCATTCTGTTTCTTTTTGTCATTATTGTGCAATGCTTCCACCAAATTGTATATAGTTTGTTGTTACATGATATGATATGCGGGTATTTGGTACTATTATTTGTAGAGTTTTTTTGCCTTTCCGTTAAGCTGAGGGACGGAATAGGGAGGAGACATGCATGGGCTCTAGCCCCACCCCCATTGCTGATTTTTTATTTTTATTTTTAATAAAAATGGGCGACAATAGTAAATAATGTTCCTAAATATAATGTTATTTTTAAAAAATTATCCATTTTCATAAGCACCATGTCCAAATTGCTATTTGCATGATTTTTTTTTTAATTTACAAAAACACTCTTAATTAATTTAAAAACCCCGGAAATCATTGAGTAAGTGAAAAAAGTATGAGTCATCCCACTGATCAGAGGGCAATTTGAAAAAAAATCAATATAAATAATAAACAAATTTCGTGTAATTGGTAAAAAGATGTTTATATTTAGAGACTTGAGTCACATATATTTAGTAGTTTGAGAAATCGGTTATGAAAAGCGTTTTAGTGTGATTGACTAATCAACTTCGAAAATTAATCGATTCTTTTTCGGAGTTTTATTCAAAAAAAGAAGTTAAAATGACTTTTTTTTTAAGGAAGGAAGTTAGTTAAAATGACATGAAAATAAGATAAATAATCAAATCGTTATAAGAAATTAAATTAAGTTAAGACATTATAAGAGTAACCTTGCCAATTATAGTTTTGGCTTAAATGCAATTTTATTCCCCTATTTCGACTTTATTTAGATTTTACCCTTCTTATTATAAAACTCAAAAATTTTACCCCTTGTATTTTATAATTTTCAGAATTTTGTCCCCCTTTCATCACATTTGAGTTCATTTTCGCTGATGTGAAATATAATTTAGAATTTTATAATATATTTCACATTGCCACATCAGCAAATATGAATTCAAATACGATGGAAATGGGCAAAATTCTGAAAAATATAAAATAGGGGGTAAAATTTCGAGTATTATAACAGAAAAGGTAAAATCTAAATTAAGCCGAAATAGGGGAATAAAACTGCATTCAACCCTATATTTTTTTATAAGACTTCATGATCAATTTAACTTTCTTTCTATTATAGTTTGTCTTTTACTTTCTTGTATCTTTCTCGAAACGATGTTTACTTTTCTTATGAGCCAATGGCCGGTAGTTCCATTTTGTTAATTAACACTTCTCGTCGCTCCTGGCCGGTAGTTGGGAGCAACTTTTCTGATGTATACATTTCTAAATAACTCTATGTATATTTTAAAGTGCAGGCACTTCCAACCAATGTATATTTAGTTTAGCCGTAAAAAATGGGTCTTAGATACGTATGAAAGTATTATCCACTCATCTAGTGTCGGTTTAATGATTATTAATAGTAAGTCGAGTTTAAAGTAATGTTGAATATATGAGACCTTTTTCGTTATAGTATGACATATTTTGCTTATAAAATCTAATGAAAAATAATTGTTGTCGGTGGGTCTAAAGCAAGGATTTCAGTAGCCTTATGTTTAAGTTTGAATTGCAGTACCGTAAGTATCTTCTATATATAACAAAAAAAAGAACAACTAATGTATTTTGTATTTTTTCTTAGAAATCATAAGAAGTGTATTCCAAAATTCATATTTTATAAAAACAAAAACGAGAAAGTTGGTAAACAAACATTCCACTTCCATGCATGATTCGCGAATCATCGTTTTCGTGGCTTATAAATCAAGGGTCGTCGTTTTCAAGAAGGAAAAAAAAGATGATGACTTCCATACTCAACCCATGGCCATGACATGTGGACGTCGTGTGGCTCACACACACAGCACAATACAACGATACTGTTTCTTTCTCAACCTTTGAGCAGCTTATACATTTGACTTCTCATCCCATGATAGCAAAATGGGCAACAGTCGGTTCTGCCAGCAATCTGTTAACCATATTGTTGCCTATTTACTCATGTTGCTCAACTAGCTATATTTTGGTTCATAAAGAGTTGCACAACTACATAAATAATGATAAGTTGATGTTCATTTATTATATATATATATATATATATATATATATATATATATATATATATTATATTAAAAAAAAAATTTATACATATGAT
>Ga0228710_1012535_pt1 | contig 10483 bp, 8 predicted proteins | sample MedpolnodulmetaG_FD_177995 | JGI IMG/M metagenome (GOLD analysis project Ga0228710, IMG submission 177995) | Root nodule microbial communities from Medicago polymorpha collected in Santa Monica, California, United States - pink nodules | ecosystem: Host-associated > Plants > Roots > Nodule... | reverse complement strand
TTCACATGATCAGAAGCTACGTAGCTTTTCTTCAGTATCTGAAGTCCAGAAACCAGAGTCTGAAACCTTGAGTACATAGTCTCAATGCTTTCATCCTCCTTCATTCTGAACAGTTCATACTGATGAATAAGCATGGAATCCTTAGCTTCTCTGACTTTCTTGTTCCCCTCATAATTTGAACACAATGAGGTGAACATAGCCTTAGCAGTAGACTTGTCACTCATCTTTAAGTATTCTTTATGAGGCAAGGCAGCCACCAGAATGCCTCTGATCAAGTGATGTTTCTTATAAAGCTTTTTCTGCTCAGTAGTATGAGCTCTCCTATCAAGAGCAACACCTTCTTCATCCAATCTCAAATTTCCAACACCTTCTTCAAGAATATCCCACAACTCCTCATCCATTCCTATAATGTGACTGTACATCTTGGTCTTCCACCAAGAGAACATTTCAGGGTCACCATTAAACATGGGAGGTTTGTTGTGATTTGTATTTCTGTCATTTTTGTTGTGGTTGATAGTGCTGTAATCAAATTGAATAACAGCTCCACCACCAGAGCCAGAGCCAGCACCAGAAGAACTTTCCCCAGACATGTTTTTCTCAGATCTTTCACTGTAACACAGTTAAGTGCTAATTAGAGAGCCAAAGCTCTGATACCAACTGAAGGTGAGAAAAACTACAAGAAGGGGGGGTTGAATTGTGTGTTTCAAAAAACTTCGTTTCTCTTTCGATCAAGAAATGTTCTCAGGTTCAGAGTCTGAAGAAGTTTAGAGTCTTAGTGAGTTCAGAGTCTTGTGCAGCGGATAGGAAAGTAATAGAACAGAGAAATAAAGAACACAAGCAATTATACAGGTTCCTTCCACAAACCGGAAGTAGTCCTGTCCCCCTTGCACTTCCAAGGAGAGTTCCACTAAAATGTAATGTCAGATTACAAGTTGCTCAATCACACAAGAAAGAGACTTCTCAATGCTCAAGGACAACTCCAAGAGACTTCTATGCTCAAGAACAACTCCAAGAGACTTCCTTTGCTCAATCACAAGTGAAAGAGACTTCTATGCTCAAGGACAACTCCAAGAGACTTATCTTAACAATTACAAAGAATTGAATAAGGTTTTGAATACTTGATATACAATCAGAGGTATTCACAATACAATGCGAACAGAACAGACTCTGTTTTTCTAAGACACTTGAGAATTCTAAGATATAAACTATTGGAAGAATTCTCTAAGTTGTTGATGTTTTATATTCGACGTTTAGCACAGAGTGTTGGCCTTTTTGCTTGATAACACGTGTGTTTGTATTCTCCAAGTCTTCATCCCTATTTATAGAGGATTTGAGAGACGTTGGGAATTTAGCCGTTACATCAACTTGTCCTGCTTGAAGCTTTGATTCTTCACCCTTGATCTTTTTCCTGATTTGATACTTGTCCTATGAAGAACTGATTTCAAATCCATTCCTTTTCCAAAGGAACAACGTCTGCTGCAATATAGTTGTTATTCTTGTCTTGATTTGGAGACAAGTTACAGAGAAAGTGGTTGCAGAGAAAAGTGCAGAGTTAGTGGTCGTACACTTCGCACATTGTCCTTTGTTAACTCTGATGAAGGAGCTTCTGATGAGATATGCTTCTGATGACCATTGCTTCTGATGACGTTGCTTCTGATGACGTGTCTTCAGGAGCTCTTCTTCAGACTCATTTCTTCAGACGCAGTTCTTCAGATGCATTCTTCAGACACATTCTTCCAGATGCTTTTAAGCTTCACATAAATTCCTTTGCTCTTGACTTGTTCAATCAGAATCTCTTGTTGAATAGTACTTTGATTATGATCTTGTACACTTGAACAAATGTTTAGCATATCCAATTGATAATTTTTAATACCTTGTTATCATCAAAACTCAAGAGGTGATTTTGTGAAACACCCTTTGTTCCAACACCTTTGTTCCAACAGGGTTTGAAGAGTTTAATGCAAGTGTAAATTAAAATTTCAAAATTTAAAAGAAATGGTGTCTTATTAGTGTGTTAACCCGTGCCGTGCACGGGGCCTAGGCTATTTTTTTTAGTCTCTAAAATTATAATATTTTTTGCCGAGTAAAAAAAACAACAAGTGTCCTTGAGAAAAAACAATGTTTCAAATATTTATTTAAATAAAAATTTGATCCTCATAGTTGATATAAGTTAGATGCGATTTTATATAAAGAGATTAAATGGATAATTTTATTTAAATTAAATTTTTAAATCCTATAAATATACGATATTTTACCGTTTGTCCTTATATTAAGTTTTATGTGTGTAGAATTTAACAAAGACGATCAACATTGCCGATGAAAAGTATTCATGTCACATTTGTTTTAAGTAAAATAATAAAGGGAATACAAACAAAAAAATCAAACCCACTTGGGTTGACTTGGTGGTAGGGGCTTGAGATTCAGGAGTGTGCTCCTCCTCAAAGTCTTAAGTTCGATTCTTCATGATGTCAATTAGAGTGGGCTAACTTTGCTTCTTAAAAAAAAAATGATATTTACATAACTACAAAAAATTAGGTTAACTATATTTTATTTTAGATGATAGTTGTTACTTAAAAAATAGTGTTAATTAAAAAATGACGTCGTATATAATAATAAAGGTTATTTTTAAAAAAATGATAATAAAGGCGAAATTTCTTTAAAAAAAAAAAGATTAAGGCAGTCCCAATATGGTAAAATATTTACGCAAGTTTGGTCCCCTCCCTCTCCAACAAGTCGGCCCTAGTTTTCTCTGTAGGTTTTCTCTTCCAGATTTTCCATTGAGGGGTGGTTTTGGGTCAATTCTTGACCTGAAACTACCCATCTTCATCTTTTTCTCTACATTTCAATTTAAATAAGTGATTTTCACATAGATCTAGGTTTTTTTTGTGATTTCATCATCTAAGTATTGTGGTTTGTTGTTCGTCGTCTTATGCGGCGTTGTTTGATTTCCCGTCTTCTTGCGGTGTTCATTTGGTTCATATTGAAGATCGATTATTCAATCAAAGATTTGGGCGTCAACGTTGCAGATCCGGAGGCCATGGATATTTCGGTCACTTTAATTTTATCATATATTTTTGTAGGCATTATGCCGTTGTATGCTATTAACTTGGATGTAGTGAGTTTGTTCGCAGATTCATCCTTTACGTTTTTAGCGGTGTTGAATGGTGTAATCTCTCGATTTGAATGAATGAATATCATTTTGTTTTTGTCAAAAAAAAAAACTTATTTCACAATTCTTGTCCCACAAAAATATTTTTTTTTTGAAAATTTAACTACTTTTATTAATGAGTAGTTTAAGTCATGAATTATTAATGTCTTAAATTACAAAGGCTGTTTACAGACCGGTTGTTTTCTTCTTAAAAGTTTGGATCCATTTAATCGCTATCCCAGGCAATTTTAATTTACATGATTTTTCTTTCTAATCTGGTTGCAAACTGTAATTAGCACATTATTAAATCAGTAAATTAACTTAGTAATTGTTAATTTTTTATTGACATGAATCTTTCAACGTATGTAGTACAAGACAATTGTTTTGTCTAATTTTATCGAATTAAAATCCATTGAAAAGTGGTCAAACATGCTTGAATACACATGCTTAAATTAACTCCCTAATTTTTTTTGAAATGATAACTTGTACCCTTGGGGCACATGTTAAGAATTCCACTAATAAAAATTATATATTGAAAATTGTGTTAATTTATTGTTCAAAATATTTAATATTAATTTTTTTCAATAAATTCTTACCATTAATGGAATGATATTAATGTTTAACATGTGCCTTAAGGGCACAAGTTAACATGACCTTTTTTTTAAGGAAAATTAACACCCTAATGATTATGTGTCATTGACATTAATTTTTTAATATTTGTATTAGACAAGACGAAGTATATGGAATGTAACTTCAGCAAAAGGAAAAGTGGGTCTACCTTGGAAGTGAAAGTTGGAGATCATATCATACCCCAAGTTACACGGTTTAAATATCTTGGGTCCATAGTACAAAATGACGGAGAAATAGAAGCAAATGTAAATCATCGTATTCAAGCTGGGTGGTTGAAATGGAGAAGAGCCTCAGGTGTTTTGTGCGATAAGAAAGTACCACTTAAGCTAAAAGGAAAGTTCTATCGAACAGCAGTCAGACCGACAATGTTGTATGGTACGGAGTGCTGGGCGGTTAAGAGCCAACACGAGAGTAAAGTAAGTGTAGCGGAGATGAGGATGTTGCGATGGATGAGTGGTAAGACTAAACAGGATAGGATTAGGAATGACACCATTAGAGAGAGAGTTGGGGTAGCACCTATAGTAGAAAAGTTGGTAGAAAATAGGCTTAGATGGTTTAGACATGTAGAGAGGAGACCCGTAGATGCTGTTGTAAGAAGAGTAGATCAAATGGAGGAGAGTCAGGTTAAAAGAAGTAGAGGAAGACCTAAGAAAACCATTCGAGAAACCATTAAAAAAGATTTAGAGGTCAATGAGTTGGATTCAAATATGGTTTTTGATAGAACACTATGACGTCATTTGATCCATGTAGTCGACTCCACTTAATGGGAAAAGGCTTGGTTGTTGTTGTAGACAATTTTTCTTTTACATATTAGTTAAATAACCTGCTATAAATGAAGATATTATGGTTTTGTCAAATTCAAATGTTATTATGATACTCCTTCCGTCCTATATGTAAGCCCTTTTTACTTTTTTCACATTTCTTAAGAAAAATAGTTAGTGCAATTAATGTGTCTATTTTGTGTGTTAATATTACTAAATTGTCCTTTGTTTATATGTATTAAATTTGACTTTTCATATTTCAAGACAAAGTTAGTAGTATTAATGAATAGTATGTTAAGGAAAAAAAATAATAAATGCATCTAGTAATTTGAAAAGGGACTTACATTTAGGGATAATTTTTTACTCAAATAGGTGCTTAGATATTGGGACGGAAGGAGTATTTGGTAGTAAATACAACTTACTACCCTTTTTTAGATTTTATACTTAGTTTCGCTAGTTTTTTTAATTACATGTTCATATCATCTACTTATTATTTATTTTTTTACCAAAGAAAATATAGAATATATCAAACACATAATTTGGGGAACAGAAACGTAAAATTTATTTAAGTTTGTGTCTATTTACATGAGTCGGACACTTCATTTGGATTCAAATGACAAACGAAAAGAAATATGACATGGGATTCAACATGGTGAGATCTCAACTTATTGACACTAATCAGTAACAACATTGAACATGACACATAAGCAAAGTCTCCATAACAAACACTTGCATCATCCACTTCATTCCTTATCAAATTTGATGACTTATGAATTATGACGTTTGAATCTTCCAATGAGTTCCTCATCGTCATTGATTTTTGAAATTGAATAACATTTCTCACCATTATTTCCTGCATCAACTTTGGAGAAAACCTTAATAGGTAGCATTTTCCAACCATATTCAATAGTTCCTTCGGATCAAAAAAAATCACTCCAGCCTACATGCCACATATTTTAAACCAATAAATTTTAGAATGCTATTTAAATACAAACTCAAATTTGTACCAAAAAAATAAAATAAATACAAACTCAAATAAAATAAAAAAAGATAGTGTTCCAAAGAAATTCACATATATACATTTTCACTAGATTCAAGCATTTTATTGAACAATAGCCAAAAAAAACTTAGCTGCAACGCTATCATGCATTATAAATGTGGTTGATCTTGTGTTGTCAGTCACACGAAATCTGATGTGAAACCTATACAAAATCCAAATTAATTCTAAACAATTAGTACTCTATATCTCCAAATTAAGTCCATTATAAATACCAAATTAATATATAAAAAAACCTTCCTCAGAGTAATCATTAAAACATACTTATTACACCTTTCACAATAATAAGCACGACTATCATGAACAACTTGTTCATGACAAACACAAGATAAATACCACCAACCACCATCAATGACATATTGGTCAACAGTTGCCATTATGACAAACATTGATTCCTGCAAATTATCACATTAAAAATGAAATGTATACCATAAATTTGTAAATTCAATAATTGGTTGAGACAATTACCACTGGACAGATTCTAAGTGCAGATACATTGGTTACTGCTGTTGAGTACACTCATTGATCTATATTATGAAACCAAGTATTTCACGACTTTCATATATATCCTTGTAAGGTGAAAATGTTTTGTCCAACATCTTGAATATAAAACATAAATTATTTTATATTTTGGTTTTAAAAAATAATTTTTTTTTATAGATTGTTTATAAAAATAAACGGTATATATATATAAAGCAAAAAGCATGTTCTTCAACTCTTCAACATCATTGAATTTTGGGTTGAATAACATCTTGGCATAATTACCGTGATTTTGAACAGTAGGTATGTCTGGATTTAACTAAATATATTAGCTTTGAGTGTTAATTTTTTTTTACTGAATTTGTGAATTTTGTTAATTACCTTTCCATAACTTGACTTTCCAAGGAAAACCACCACACATGCATTGTCAGAAGATCCAGATAGTATAAAATCGGTCAAGTCATCCACAAAATGGCCATGGAGAATACACTTGAATCGATAACTAAATTTATCATAGACATTTTCGTGTTACTATTCCGTGAAAATATAGATTTCATAAGTTTATATCGACAAAGATTAATGAAGTAAACAAACCCATTATTTTCTAGATCCATAGAAATAATCTTCATCATAACACCATAAAAAATATATTTATCTGCAACCTCAACTTTAGCCAGCATTTTGATTATATCTTGAAAATTTATACAAACTTATGTAGTTAAATATTGACCTTAAAAATATTTTATATCATATCATTATGTTTTATAAAATTTAATAAACTTAATAGAAACTCACCGATCATAACTTCAGATTTGTAACTATTTGAAAGAAAAACTGAAGGGTGGGTAAAAATATAGGAATAATAAGGCACAATTTCATGATCAACAAGTCTGATCTTAGTCTTATTTGTAAAGTTGAAACGATATCTATGCAATGTTGTCATGACTTCTTGTATTTCATTGATACTGACTCGAAAATTATACAAGATAAAGACAACCTCCTCTTTCAAAGAAAATTCGAATTTGTTAAAAAGTTCACTACAAACTCTTGCATGTATTTTGTGACCCTTGTGAAAATAATTAAACAAACACTCATATAACATATTAATCTTTTATAAATGATGAAAGCTTAATAATATTATAATATAAAATCTAAAAAACTAACATAGTTATTCATTAAAATCATATGGATTGTCATTGGTTCTTCAGAGTTATTTGAATCACTTGATGTCCTTGTCCCGACAATTCTTGCAAAAAAAAACACCAGTTGCCTTTGTTATCGTTAATGTTAATGACAGAATCATAGTTGGGAGCCATTTAAAATTTTAGAAATGAAAGAAATTCGATAAGAATGATTGAGTGGCAAAAAATCATAGAGTACAAAAACTACTTATAGCGCGAGTGGTAGACAAATTTACGTTGACGGAAGAAATTGTAAAGTGATTAAATTAAATAGTAGTCAACAAAATTTTATCGTGGCTTTCTATAATTAAAAAATTGATTTAAACATTTATTCTATAACATTGTGCATTTAGTAGGCATATGTATGTCAACGATACGGATTTGAATGGTTTTCTGCAGTAAAAAAATTGATCCAAAAAAATTTCCATTTACACAACAACAAAATTCATTGTGAATGGTTGACATTCAAAAAAAAATCTCCTATACATACATTTGAGCATGGTTGAAATAATTAATCCACATGGCATTCTCTATTTTTCTATCTAAAACAATGACATATGTCCTTATGTTGTACAAACAACACAAATGAAATTTTAATGACATTAAAAATGTAAATGGTTTGACTTATTCTTAAATTATTTTTGATTGGCAGATGAGAATTGAATTGAATTAAATGTGAAAATACATCAACATTTGTCAATAACGATACCAATTGATTTTCATAATAAAAAAAGTAATTACATATTGCTAGACTATTGAGAGTGAAAATATAAAACAAATTCCATTAAAAAATTGAGGAGAATAGGAGATTTAAAATTTCAATTCAATAATATTTAAAAAAAAAGGGGGGAAATGAGAAAGATTAGATAGCTCCAAATGACAAAAACCAAGTTAAGATTTATGATGGGCAAATCAATAGAATAGTAGATAATTCATATTCAACATCTTTGTTAAAAAAATAAATAAGAATCACGTCGATCATCAAAACAAAGAAAATGAGATTGATTTTATATACTATTAAAGATATATAGTTTTATTCCTCCAAAACTGATAGAAAGTTCTAAGAAAGTTTAAATATATTATGTTGTGCAATAGTTTAAAACTAGTGTGTTAACCCGTGCAATGCACGGGTGATAGACCATTATTTTTTGATCTTAAATTGTTTTATTTATCGATGAAAACTATTTATCCCGTGGATTTTTAAATATGTCAGTATCTTTTTTGCTGCAACGATGACAAATATGTGTCACATATTTTTTATGTTTATTAGTGATAAATATATGTCTCGTGTCTTTATGCATAAAAGGAAAATATATTTATGAGTTTTAGATCATCATTGGTGAAACGTCGACCCGACTGTTCTCTCACAGTCTTGGTGTGAGTTGATTCTGTTGTGGTCATTGGTTTCATTCAACGTCGTTGTTGTCTTTGTACTGCTATGGCGCCGACGCGGTTAAGAGTTAGCTTTTTGTGGTGGATTATGACAAATCGTTAGTTTTTCAATCTGGTTTTCGCTATATTTTTTTCGTTTATGTTTTTGACATTTGTTTTTGTTTTGTTTCGTAGAGCTAAAGATGGGTAGTGACTTTGTTCCGGCTCTGTGATTTGGTTTGAAAACCTTGAATCTTGTTTCTTGGATTGAAGATCTGGGTTCCTTAGTTCTAGCGTTGTTCTTTTGGATGCATATCTTGATTCAACATGATTTGTTTTATCTTGATGTTGCTCAAAAGGGATAGATGCGTAGATGCTCTGTATTGACGGTAGTAGTCATTCATCGTACCTAAAGGATTTTATCCTCCATGGTTGCTTCTTGCGTCGTTGGTGAAATGTGATAGATTTCTACTGCTTGCTCATCCCTCAATCTGGACTTCGGCTGAAGTTTCAAGGCCACTGTATATCTGTGGATTCGGTTCGTAATTGGTTGCTTTGGGGGCGTTTATGGCTTGGTGATACTTTGAATGGAGCTGTTGGAACTTGAGTCGTTTATGTGTTGGTAGACAATCCATACGCCTATTTAAATGCTTAGAAAATTCACATTGCGTTTATTTGCAATTCAGTTTCGCATCCCTACGTGGGTTCGTGGATTGTCTGTGGTAGTGGTTGTTTAGGGTTATTTTCTTTTAGTACCACTTTTGTACTGAATTGTTGGGTTTTGCTTTTGTGGTTTACTGGGTCATGTCCTTTCTCCTCAGTCTTGTACTTCCTTCTCTTTTTAATTTAATTTTTACTTTGATTATAAAAATGAAAAATATTTGACTCATAATTTTTTATGTATCAATAATAAATATTTGTCCTATGTTTTTTTTAATATAAAAACTTCATAAAAAATTGTGATAAATACTTGTCTCGTACTTTTTTATGTATGAGTTATAAATGTTTTTCCGTGTTTTTTAATATTTTTCTAGTATTCTCTTAAAATTTATCAATTAATTCATATAGAAAGTAACTCATGCGCATAGAGGTTAGCTAACATTTATAATATGTCTTAACAATGGCCAACCATCAACAAATAAAGTATTAGTTGACGTGCATTGCTAATTACGGAATACGTTTTTATAATGGTTAATTATCAATTTGAATTTTTCACAAGTCAGAGGTCATTTCTAATATAACAAAACGCATGAAATATGAATTACAAAAAAAAAATTGAGAGATTTGAAAGCATTACAACTTTATATGTAGATTAAATGTAATTTAATATATTTTAAAAAAATATCCTAATTCATGAGAAGAGTCAATTGTTTCATTTTTTAATCTGAATTTTTCTATGTTTTAATAACATGTGTTTACGTACACTTTTTATATTTTTATGCAGAACATGTGAGGATGAAATTATGGTAAATATGATTAAAGAAATATCATTTCTATCTTAACCAAGGAAGTATGAGGCCCCTTGGTTTACTGTCAGTTGACGTTGACATTAATATCTGAAAAAATTCTAAATGATTTTGTCACAATTATTCAAATGTCAACTTCCATGTGAATCTATTGCATAGGTCGAATAATTCTTTGAATGCCATCCGCAAATTGTTATGAGACACATTATTTTTATTTTTTTGATAAAATAGATGACACGTTATTAACAATGGTTTATTGAATTTTTTTTTCTTTCTATTCGTCACATTTTCTTCACTGATAATGTAACAATTACTACATTTATAAAATTTAATTTTATATATAATTGCAAAACCAATGCCATTTTTTAAATCTACCATGGTATGAAGTT
>Ga0228710_1012533_pt1 | contig 10484 bp, 3 predicted proteins | sample MedpolnodulmetaG_FD_177995 | JGI IMG/M metagenome (GOLD analysis project Ga0228710, IMG submission 177995) | Root nodule microbial communities from Medicago polymorpha collected in Santa Monica, California, United States - pink nodules | ecosystem: Host-associated > Plants > Roots > Nodule... | reverse complement strand
TTGAATGTTGCCTCTACGTGGGTAACGTGCAGATATCGAGGATTAGCTGCTGATGTGAGTTGATTCTCTCGTGTGTCGTCTTAGGGTCGCTCTGATACGTAACGGGATGGGGATTATTTGCTTGTTTTCCACTGTTGCGTATTATTTATGAACTATGTTGCCGAACCCTTTTGAATTAAGGTTTTAATTAAGTCGTTTACGTTGAGGCCGTAGTGCCAAAGTTGTTGAACTACGAATCTATTTTCCGCTGCGATGTTATTGAAATGTTGACAGGGTTGTTTTAATAAATAGTAACTTTACTCTATTTATGTTTTAAATGTAGTGTGATATCCTGTTTTACGTTGGAAGCTCTGATTATTTTTATTATTTACATAGTTGGGAAAACGGGGTGTTACACGTCCTAATTATTTAACGAAAATATTTTTTGTTCGGATTATATAATTTGAACACTTTTTAGAAATTTTTGGATTCTATGTCTTATTCAGGCGTCCTACTTAATTAACGAATATATTCTTTGTTTGGACTATATAATCTGAACACATTTTTGGAAATTTTTTGATTATATAATTTGAAATATGCTTACATATAAACAACAATCTGAATCTCTCTGATTTCAGCAGTTTTGAATTTTGCACTTAAAACCAACCAAAAAACAAAGTTAAAAATGATAAAACTTATTAAATAAAATCAAAAATATATAAAAATAACACCACAAAATTTTAAAAATTATATAAAGTTAATGCAATTTTTTTGGATTTTTTTGAGAATATAAAATTAAAAAAAAAAGTTTAAACGACGAAATTTTGGATTTTGAGGGGCAGAGTCCCATAAGTAATGGAAAACCACCTTTTTGCAAGCAAACAAAGGCGCGAACGCAATTTCAAAAGGATTGTAGCGACTTAGTCCATTTAGGAATCATCAGCTAATTATCCTTTTCTCATGTTTTCTAATTCATATCTATTTGTATATGTTTAATGAGTAGATAATCCTATCTATGTTATTCAAATGTATTAAATTCAAGTAATCAATAGCACTATATTCATAGTCTGTTGTTATAAATACCTTAATCATAATCGCAGTGGTCGAATTGAAACTAGACAATTTCTCTGAACACGGACTTTTTATAAATATTACTATTTGTCGATATACTAATACACTTGCTAGTATTTTGTCATCAATATCCAGGAGTTAGATTGTTTGATTTATTTGCTTTTTTATTCATAATGGTTATAATTTTTGCATAATTAGTGCTTCTTCACATATACTGCTGATTGGACTCAATACATATGATCAACTTATTTTACATTAAGGATAAATTTTTCATAATTAGTGCATCCTTCACATGTTAATGTTCTTATGTTGACTAATTCATTTCACATTTGATTTGAATAACAATGACGTGTCATAGTTGCCCAATTTTAGTTTTTCTTTTTTACGATAAGTACTTGGTGTCACTTATTCCTTTTCAATTAGAGTTAGAGGCATTTATGTTTCCTGTAAATATTTCTCTTAAAAAGGTTGAAAGAAGTTGTTAGAATATGATTTATATTTGGTGATTTTATCTTCCTTTTTTTCTCTTATATTTTTCTAAAATGAAATTCATGTGCTAATGTAACTGCTTCTTTTGGATTTTCCTCTCAAACTTTTACTTAGTGGAATTTTAATCCGACCTATATTGGTATGATTTTTTTAGTCAATTTTTTTTTTACCATTTTTTTTATTTACTTGATTCTTTTTCTTTTTTGGTTTGTTAAAGTTAATAGGATAATATACAATTAAAAAAGCTTGTATGTCATCAATTTATTAAGCCAAAATTACATAATTCGTCGTTTAGCTTAATTTTAGGTAACATTTTCGTCCTATATTTTTTTTGTCCTAATTTAGTACTTTATGTTATAGAATGACAATATCTTATCATTTTTATGAGATTTTTCAATGAAATATGAGTTTATAGGTTTGTATGATGAAAATTTGGAGTTGTTTATGAGTTCGATGAGTTTTTTTTGTTTTTTTTTATAAAAAGGGATAATTATATTGACATTTTATAACATAAAGGACTAAATCGAGACCAAAAAAAATAAAGGACGAAAGTGTTACCTAAGATTAAGCTAAGTGACGAATCGGGTAATTTTGTCATTTTTTAATTCAAATTTTAAGTTGATATAGTGTTGAGTGAGTCGTGAGAGAGTGGTAAATGGTCATGGATCAATATGAAGAAAGAAAATTGTTGGTTGAAATTTGGTCATGGTAATTGAGACAAGGTGTACCAAAAAGACTATTAGAAAGTTTGATTACAAAGGTTTGATTATAAATAAATATTCAGGTGCTCGCATAGAGTAATTGTAGTTCATGTAATGTGTTCCTTAATAACTTGCTTTTTTGACTTATCGTTCTTTTTACTCTTTTTACTTGATTAGTTTCATCATTTTTTAAATAAAATAAACGGTATTCATATAAAGAAATTGATAGGGTACATAAATAAACGGTATTCATCGAGATCAAGAAGATAAATTGAAAATGGTAATCTTCATTTAATAACACTAAATTAATAACTCTTGATTCCACCAACTTACTTACTTTTTAATATTCTCTCTCGTAATAAATAAATGAAATTTAGTTTCAAATATACTTGAAAATTGGTCAATGTTTCTTATAAAAAAGACCCAAAAAATTGTCACTTTTATTTCTTATAAAAAAGACCGGATGGAGTACAACTTTGCTAAAATACAAAAGAATGAATCCGCAAATAAATTCACAATATCCGTGTTAATATCATAAGACGGAAAGTACATAAGACTACAAATATGACTATATTCAAATGTCCAAAATATTCATGTCTTCGAATCTATAATATTGACGACACCAAAATCATTGATTGGATTTACACTAGATCGAAGTTGATTTGACAATTTAAATCGAACAAATAGGGTAACAAGACAGAAAAGCACTTTTAGCATCGGTAGCCATTCAGATAGTATGAATGTTCTTTTTTTATTTGTTAAGGTAGTTTTGATATTTTGAAAATAAAAGTTGGGGAAAAACTAATTTTCCACAAACAATGCCACTAATCTTACTTGATCGGAACAACAAAGTTTGGTGTGGTGAGTTTGTAGTTGAGACGACTAAAGGATGTCTCCAAAAGGCACTCTGACGCTCAAGTCAGAATTTGAGTTAAAAGTATATAGTTTTAGAGAAGATCAATCGTACCTCGAATGACTGTTTGAGTCCTCTCATATGGAAAAAGGATGAAATCCTTCTAATTATGGTTGGATGCCGTTGATTGGCGACATTGAGGTGATTGGTGGCATTGAGAACACATTATGATTCCTATCGAATTTGTTGTCTGTAGTCGTTGCAAGCACATCTCCCTCTTGGGCGAAGGATGTGAATATAATTTGTTGGGCCTCGGTAGATTGAGCCTAGTTTTTATGTCATGGACCGACAAGCAAGGCCTTTTGAGCAATTCAGGATAATAATATTTCATAATTTATGTGAAATTAAAAAAGTGGCATATAATTTGAAACGAAACAGAGCAACATTTTTATGTTTCGTAAGTGCTAAATATAAATATTTTAAATAAATTTGAGTTTTTATTATAAATACTCGAATGGAATTTTGGGAATTTTGCTTGAATTTTAAATACTCGGCCAAAGGGTGAAAACTTTATACTAAATCGTACCGATAATATGCTAAAAACATAAAATACAAGCCACTATATTTTGTGTTATAATATAGACAAAAATTACACTAGGGATCATTTATCTTATTTAATTATAACTACTTTATTTACCATTCAATCCTTTTTATAATATTAATTAAATTGTTAAGTAAAAAATTTATAAATTCTATTAAAATTGGAACTACCCACTATAATACCTTTTTATAATATTAATTAAATTATTAAATAAAAAATTTATAAATTCTATTAAAATTGGAACTACCTGTCCTCGTGAGCAGTTCAGTTGGTAAGGACAATGCATAATATATGCAAGATACGGGGTTTGAACATCAGACACCACCCAAAAAAAATTGAAACTACCCACTATAATAAGAACAATAATATACACTCACTACCAAAAAAAACAATAATATACACTATAAAAAGAATCTTATCTTCCACAAAGATTTGATTGATACATTTTTCTGCATACAATTAAACAGGACCGTAGAAATGCGCAAAATTGGTTACATTAGTGTCTTATTTCTGTTAATCTATAATCTATATCAATATGTAAAAGAAATACACTCAAATTTTAGTCCTGGTTTTTTTCCTTTCAATTTTACTCTTTATTTAAAAGAAAAATGTTAATAGCACACATTTTAATTCGTAATTTTCAACGCACTCCTTTTTTGATGCTGGTACAAATAACAACAAAAACGCAAGCAGGCACAACAACATATTTAAAACTAAGGTCGTGCTCCTCGTGAAGGAATTAAAAATTCATAAAACAGTTCCGTCTTCGTGGAACGCATGGAAGCTTTTTTAATGAAAAATAGACAACTTTATATTAAAATAAAAAGCACATTTAGGTGATCCTATCCAATAGTTTCCCACGTGTGTCAAACATATGTCACATCACATGCTAGTTCCAAATAAAGTTATCCTTATAAAAAATAACTAAATCAATAAACTAGTGCAAATTGAAAGTGTTCTAAATCAATAGTTTTCCTACTATATATTGAGGTAGATGTAACCCACCAAAACACAACAAAAAAAAACATCCTTATCTAACAATGAAGCATCTTTTATCACTAACCCTTTCTTTCTTCATCTTTGTTCTCATTGCTAATCTTTCACTAGCTACCTCAAATGATGTTGTTGAGCAAGTATTGGACGTAAATGGTAACCCCATTTTTCCAGGTGGTCAATACTACATTTTGCCAGCACTTCGTGGCCCCGGAGGAGGAGGAGTGAGATTAGGAAGAACCGGTGATTTAAAGTGTCCAGTTACCGTCCTACAAGATCGTAGAGAAGTCAAAAATGGTCTACCAGTGAAATTCACCATACCAGGAATAAGTCCTGGTATAATTTTCACTGGTACACCACTTGAGATTGAGTACACAAAAAAACCTAGTTGTGCTGCATCAACAAAATGGTTAATATTTGTTGATAATGTTATTGGAAAAGCTTGTGTTGGTATTGGTGGTCCTGAAAATTACCCTGGTGTGCAAACATTGAGTGGAAAATTTAACATTCAAAAGCATGCCTCTGGATTTGGTTATAAACTAGGGTTTTGTGTTACTGGATCTCCTACTTGTTTGGATATTGGAAGGTTTGATAATGATGAAGCTGGAAGACGTTTGAATTTGACTGAACATGAGGTTTATCAAGTTGTGTTTGTTGATGCTGCTACTTATGAAGCTGAGTTTATTAAGTCAGTTGTTTGAATTTCTATTTAGATAACTAGATTTTGTAACTTTTGTTTTTATTGTGTAGAACTATGTTCTTGAATAATTTAAACACTTAATAAGTGTAATAAGATACTTTGTGTCTTCCTTTCTTGCATCTGTTTTGTTGGAGTTGTTCACGTTTTCCCTTTTTTTTTTTTTTTTTTTTTTTTTTTTTTTTTTTTTTTTTGTTTTTTTGTTTTTTTTTTTTTTTTTTTTTTTTTTTTTTTTTTTTTTTCTCTTTCTGATCTAATTGTTCTTTTCTATCTTTTTTATTTCCAAATTAAAACTTAGATGCGCAAGTGAGGGAGTCGAGGTTTGAACCTCTATTATACATTGAGTCAAACTATTTCGACATTTTTGTCAGTAGAGTTAAAATTTGTGGATTTGTTTTTTATGTTTTAGGATTTTCAAGCAATGTTCCAACGGTTTTAAAAATAATTTAAGAGGGAGTTAAAAATTAAAGTTTGATTTAGTGAAATATGATTGAATGAAAAAAACAAGTTGGGTACTATTTTTAAATATTGAATTTCTTATCAACGGGACTTGTATATAGCGGATAAATTATGATCTCAAAAAATAACAAATCAATATAATTTGGCTAAAAATGATCAAAACAAGTAGTGTACTCTTTTTGTCTTCCTATGTATCTTATGTTGAAATCAAATTTGAGAGGAATACATTTTAAAGCCTCAAATCAATGCTGTCAAAATAATTCAAGTGGATTGGAAATGCTTTGGTGTTAATATATTCTATCTTAACTTAGTAAAAAAAAGTTTAATAGTAGTTTTCGTCCCCTAACTTTCACAAAGTTGCGATTTTGGACCCCTAAGAAAAACAACTATAAAACCGCCCCCTAAATTTTGCAACTGTAGCAGTTTTGGCCCCCAAGGCAAAAAAAAAAAAACATGTGGCACCTCCCTTAGGGTGCCACGGAAGCGTAGACTGAGTCAAAATTGACCTTGGGACCAAAACTACCACAGATGCAAAACTTAGGGGGCGGTTTTGTAGTTTTTTTCTTAGGGGGGTAAAATCGTAACTTTGAAAAAGTTAAGTGGTTAAAACTGCTATTAAATCTATGAAAAAAATATTTGAATTTGGTTGGAGGTATTGTTTACAATTAGTGTCTTGTATCTCGAATTGAATCATTTCTAACGAATACTATCATAGTATTACTATGAGATACAAAAATAAATTATTTTTTTATGGATAATGATTTGTCCGATGAAAATAAGAAAAATGTAGTGGTTGTACATGGTACATGTTGTCACAAAATCGGTAAACGAATATATAAAAGAGTAAATTATACTCCCACTCAAAAAGATGCTTGAATTCTATTCTCCTTCCTTCTTATGTTAAAATATACACTCTCATTCTTTGAAAAATAAAATTTATATTTCCCTTCCTTATAAGTTGCTTGAATTACAATTCCCTCTCTTAATAATTAAATATGCACTACATTTTTAATCTATTTTAACATAAATAAATATTTTTATGATATATATTAATTTTGAACCACCATTTAAGAAAAATTAATTCATTTCTTTATAATTTAAATGTCAATGATAATTAAATTTAAATATTTTGCTATTGATTTAATAATTTAGAGTATAAAATTAAATTTTAAATAACCATGCTTTATTGTCTTTAGTAATTTTTCACATGTTTTAATTTTATTTTGGGTCGTTTCATATTTTATAATAGGGTTTAAAACTTCATATTAATGAAATTGTGAATAAAAAATAAAAAATTATGTATTCAATTTTTATTATATTAAAATAGACCCTCAATACTATTTTTTTTCGAAGTGTGTTAAAAAAAATTTTTTGCTAGATTATTAGAAATAAAAAAAATATTGAGGGAGTAAAGTGTAGATTTTAACATAAGAGGGGAGGAGAATGTAATTCAAGCTTCTCTTGGGGGAGGGGAGTGAAAAGTTTTTTAATATGTTTTGAATAAGAGGGGAGGGAAGTATATATTTTAACATAAGAGGAGAGAGGACTGTAATTCAAACATCTTTAACGTAATTTACTCTATATAAAAACCAACGTGTAAGCCACGATGCATCTCAAGAATAAATATATGGCCACGAGGAGCTCGTGAATTTATTTTTAATCATCTTTTCAGATTTTTTAAAAGATTTTATTAAAAAACAGTTCAAAAGCACGAGGAGTGTTCAGAAAAAGAATATAATTACTAGACATAAAACACCCAACCGCCCAATGCCACAACAAAACAAATTAACATGGTACAAATCTATCTATAAACTGACATAGTACAATTTATCTAGAGAAATGATAACCATGGACGGTTTTGTTGATGCAAGAAAATAGTAAATTAAGTTGAAATCCAACAACTAGGAGCGTTCAGCTCATTAGGACGTTTATCAAATAATATCAGTTAGCTCATTATCTCATTTGACTCTCATGTGTTTACGTGATTTGAAGTGAATGAAATGCTCTTGTTTTTTTATCAAAGGGAGGTTTGATTACAACAATTACTTGACAAAGTTAAGCTGCAATCATATTGGTGGTTAAGCTGCAATCATATTAGTGGTTGAAAGCAAACCGTCCAAATTTTGATTTTACTTGTCATTTGTGGTGTGATATATCTTAAATGAGATGTCATACAATTTGATGATATAAAATCAGGAGTTCATTATTAAGAAGTATGCGAAGGAGCGTTTCAACCCACTCCAGGTTATGTGGAACATTTACAGCATTATGGAGGAGACATTGTGTGAAGGTGAACAACATTCATACTAGCACGACATGTTTAGGAGGATCCAAGAGAAGATGGAGGAGATGCACCCGATGAATGAGCTAGAGATCGCCCAGAGAAGGAGGGAGAGTGGTTGATAGTTTTTTAGTGTTTTTTTATCGTATATTTTTAGTTTTTTATGACATTTTGGCTACGGTTTGGATCTTGGTGTGTAAATTAATAACATTTGCGCATTCACATTTTTATCTTTGACATTTGTGTTATTTTGGAATTGATTTTGATTTTGTGTTATTTTGGAATTATTTTTTATTTTGATTTTGATTGAATAAAAAATTTGATTGAATGAATGAAAGAATGAATGTGGTGAATGAATATAGTGGTAGTCGATGATTGGTATTGTGAAAAATGCACGTTTAGGTACTAAAAAAACAGCAATTCTGTCAAGAATTTATGTTCTATTACCAAACCTGAAACCAACGCAAGCTAACTTGCGTTGGGTTTCAGCGTGAGTTAAGTCACGCTGGGTACCGAGTGTGAGTTAATGATTGGTATTGTGAAAAATGCACGTTTAGGTAATTAAAAAAACTGCAATTTTGTCAAGAATTTTTGTTCTATTATCAAACCTGAAACCAACACAAGCTAACTCACGTCGGATTTCAGCGTGAGTTTAGTCATGTTGGGTACCGAGCGTGAGTTAACAATTGGTATTGTGAAAAATGCATGTTTATGTGTTTAGGTACTTAAAAAAACAGCAATTATGTCAAAAATTTATGTTCTATTATCAAACCTGAAACCAACGCGAGTTAACTCATGCTGGATTTTAGCGTCCCGCTGGGTATCGAGCGTGAGTTTATTCTTGGATATTTGAGGTGGGAATGACCAAAATGGAAAGGGGGAAGAGCAATTTTCCGCACAAAAAAAAGAGAGAAGAACTATTGGGCTCAAGTCTATTGGGGCCTTTTTATACATTTTACTATATACACCCCGATAAAATGAAGCCTTATTATATACACCTCCACCATACAAATTTTTTTGGGTCCCCCCGCAGGTCTGGGCCCTATGCCGTTGCATCTCTGGCCTATGTCTAGGGTCGAGCAAGCTTGCAATGTCTTGTAACTTGAAATGACTTTTCTTCACTTTCTAATGTATTCAAAGACCTTCTAAGAACCATTGATCTTCAATCTTCATATCATCAATCCTTCGTGTGATATCTTGTTTTGCTGAGTTACATGATTCCTCGTTAAAAAGACTCAAAACACCCATGGAGGTGCATTATTTAGGATAAAACTAAATTATAACGAATCGAATGAAAACAATACAAAATGTTCCTCAAATCATTGATAATTCATCTAAATGACCTCTTAATTTCCTTCAAATGCAAAGAAAATAACTAAAAACATAGTCTAAAATATCAAATGATGTACATCATCACAACACAACAACAATAACGAAGATTCAATAAAATGTGCCAAAACTCCAATAAAATGTTTGTACAAAAACACTTAAAGAAATTATAACAAACTTTTATCTTAGAATTTCGTAAGAGTTTAGACATCCTTTGTGCTTAAATTAGTTTACCACTATTTGAGTCTGAAGTGTAAACAAACATCAAATTTTTGTTAATTCTTAATTTCGTATGATTAAAGGAAGTCCTCGAGGTAAGAGGCAGGAAATCTTAGACATGGTGTTTAAAATATATTTAAAGTGTGAGGGGACTAGAAGTAATCCCATATTATGGGGTGAACCAGAAAAATATATGCGTTGATCTTCTCTCTCTCTCTCTCTCTCTCTCTCTCTCTCTCACCTTTCTTATACCTTGTTTAGCGTTTTGCTTAGAAAAGATATTTGAAAGACCCATCATAATTCGAACCCCTCTTTCTTGGGGTTTTCTCACCTTCAACTAATACCAGTGCACCTGATTTGTTGTCTTAACACTTAACCGTGTAACAGCTAAAATATCTTGAATAAAACCAATACATGGTAGTTACCCCTCCTCCTCCTGAAACTTTACAGCATTGCTTCAGATTTCAGATCTGACTCTTATCTGACTAACCTCACATCTTCAATGGAGATGCTAAGCAATTTTCCTGGTGGAAGATGATTGAAGCATTGTAGTCAATGAAGATGGCACAACTCTAGAGAGAAATGGGTTAACATAGAGGAAGCAGAAAAATATATACAAGAAACATCATCAAGCTTAAAGTCTCATGTTAAACATTAATTCCTTCACTGAATGTACTAAAATAGTTGACAAATCTACTAATAATAGTATATTTGATTCCATTTGTACCACATATGAAGGAAATCAACAAGTGAAGGAAGCCGAGACAAATCTTCTCGTCCAACAATACTAACCATTCAAACTGAAGGATGAT
>Ga0228710_1012532_pt1 | contig 10484 bp, 6 predicted proteins | sample MedpolnodulmetaG_FD_177995 | JGI IMG/M metagenome (GOLD analysis project Ga0228710, IMG submission 177995) | Root nodule microbial communities from Medicago polymorpha collected in Santa Monica, California, United States - pink nodules | ecosystem: Host-associated > Plants > Roots > Nodule... | reverse complement strand
ACCCAACAGAAAAAAAAAAAAAAAAAAAAAAAAAAACCAAAAGTGGTGGAATGAACACTACAACAGGAAAAAATAATATATAAGCCGCATAAAAAAAAAAGAGCAATTTGGAGAGAGAGAGAGAGATAGACACAAAAATAGATAGTAAATCCTATCATTTTTATTTTATATTTTTTTCAAACTTGTTTGTATCTTTATTTCTTCAAATGGAAGAAATGAAAAAAATTATAAATGGATAAGATCGTAACTCCCAAAAATATATCTTCGAGATTGGTGTCATAAAGCTTGCTCTTGGAGTGAACCTTTGAAATCGAAATAAGTTCAAAACTTCGCAACACCGTTTTGAAGCTTCATGGGTTATCCCAGTTACTTTATCCAGCAAACAATGTATCATCTAAAAATGGTGAGGCCTACGTTACGTTACCCCTTCATAAATTCGAGGTAATTTACCCATAATGACAAATATGATCCAATTCTGGAATGAAGAAGGTGTAGATTACATGTTGAACGAAGGAGATGGAGAAGTTTGATCTTCTTGAGATGAAAATGATAATTGATTGTAAGAAAAAATCAAAATGGTGAAGCCTACATTATCCTTTGATGAATTGATGATAATTTACTCCTAATAACAAGTATGATTGGATTATGGAACAAAGGAGATGAAGATCACATGTTGAATGAAGCAGATGAAGAAGTTTGATATTCTAAAAATATAAATGGTATTTGATCATAAGAAAAAAGATGAAAAAAATTGGATTTTTCTTTGATAGGGGAAAATTACCTCCCTCTCAATTCATGAAGGGGTAACGTAGAAAGAAAAAAAAACCTCTAAAAATCCAAGTATTCAAATTGAGTCAACTCGATAACTCGAATAACTACCAATATCAACCGTATTGCACACTAGACCCTCTCTAATACTTGAGTTGATATCAAAATTAGAAAATGAGATAATGAATCTGGTTACCGCAATCTTTACCAATTTGAAAATCCTTTGTAAGAATGTCATTAATTGACCAACATTGACATGGAACTATTAAATGTTCAAGCCTTCATCCAACTAGCTAGTCAATCTATTTGAAAATCCCACCCTCCCGTATCCGATCATGGTTTCCAAAAACCCTCATTTTATGTCACAAGCCTTCTCAAAATCGACATTTAGTAACATGCATTTATGGAATTCCTACGCTTTGCCAAATGGATAACTCTTACTATCTTAGAAATAAGAGTTATTTAATCTTCCTAGCTTTATTTACTACGTGATAATTGGATGGTTAGTAGTATTAGTTTAAATAACTAGTAGTTTTAGTATTAGTTTAAGCCAATCATACTTAATTAAGTGCCGAAATGCAACATCTACTGCAGCACTAGACAAGTTGAGAAAATTCTAAGAAAGCTAAGTGCTCCAAGGTCTTGTGCAATGTTGTAACATATGTGACCGCCGCTATGGTTAATCAAGAGAAGAATTGGAGAGCATAGTAGAGATGAGCTAACCCTGGAAGAATTGATAAGGACACTGACGTTAAAGAACAAATTTCGTGGTCCCTTTGTTGTACCTGTACTTGCCTAGGAGGAAGAATATTTCTTATTCATTGGTTCCCTTTTGCCTTTACAGGATCAAGACACGGTTGACTCATCTTTGTAAAACTTTTATTACATTTATTTTCATCTTTATATTTTGGGAAATGGGAGCTAAAGGAAGGTGTTGTATCACCTCCAGAAAAACCAGGTTCATTTTATTTCATCCCTTCAATTGTAATGGATTTGTATCTTTGTTCCTTGTGTATGGTTTCTGTGTTTGCTCACTGCGAGCTAAAACACTTATGTTGGATCATGTGAAATTTGATATGAAGTAGTTATGTTAAAAGTGATGTGTATGGTGGATGTTTAGCATTTTCAGCCCTTGTATGTTTATGTTAAAAGTTTATTCTAAAAACTGATCAACATAGTTTAAACACTAGTTCATTTAATAGACACATTAACTAACCTAGGCACTTGGACATAACGCTTAGAGCCATTTGGTGAGTGAAATATAATAGAATCAATGATAGTTTAGATATAACAGAATCTTAATGTCATTCTATTTATCAACGTAACTGACAAGAACATGAAATTTTGTTCTGCACTTGGATGCTACAACATCTCCAAACATTACTTGCTAACTTAGTAACTTAGGGTCCATTTGATTCAACGGAGGGGAGGGGAGATATTTTAATTAAAATTGGGTCGGATCTCTCTTTCGCAGACGCAACTTTGTGGCATTTTTAATAGCTTGAATCTCGCCGTGAGTATAGGAATGTAAATGGATATGAATGGACACATAATATAATATATAAATTGAAATCATTAATTTACTATGAAAGTTTGTCAACCATTCTCAATTATGCAAAAAATTATTTATAATAGTTCATATACAAAAGGTTCTCCGTTTGGGTTGGCCTATTGATGTTGAATTGAGACAATGAATCGTGTTTCTCTCAAAGTCTTATGTTCGATTCCCGCTTATGTTAAAATTAGTGGGCTAAGTGACTAGGTTCATACAAAGCTATATACTTTAGCTAATTTAAATAGAGTCTCACAAATGGGAGTTGGGATGGACCCCTCGGATTTGTTATCTTTGGACCAGATACCAACTTAATATATATATATATATATAAAGGTTCTCATAGTCGATTTCTTGTGCAATATACAGTCACGTACAAGAGAGGAATGTAGAAGCATCATCGTATATGACACACGACACATTGATATAGCAATAACATAAGATGCGAGATGCGGCTAACAGTAAACATCGTATAATAATAAACTCATAATATATCCAATCCAAGGCCAAAAATGTATCCAATATATGCTGCCCCAGAGCCGGCATTCTTCTTAAATCCAACGCCAAAGTATCTCAAAAAACTAGTGTCTATAGTCATATTGGGTTCCTAGCTTCTATATAAACTGAAGTCCAAAAGTCTAAAAATCACATCTTACAACATCAAATCCATAATTAATTAGAAGGGTTTAGAAGAATGGCCAAGTTTACTAAAATCAGCTTTGCTCTAATCTTTGCTCTTATTCTCATTATGATGTTTATCGCTGAAAGTCGACCAACACCTACAGGTAAATCTGCACTTGAACTTCAAAACAAAGCTAGAGATAATGCATGCTTTGAAAGAAAAAAATTGGATTGAATGGCCAAATGACTATAAATAATAGTAAACCTTGTCTAACTTTAATATAAATTTTGCAGTTGCAGTCCCAAGATGTGACACAATTCATGCTGTGGCAGAAGCTGAAACTTGCTCCAGCATCTTTCAGAAGTTCAACCTACTTGAAGCTCACTTCCTTGAGATCAATCCTAACATTAACTGCGTTGGTATCTTTGTGGGCCAATGGGTATGTGTTGAGGGTGAAGTGAATTGAGTTGTACCCTGCTATCAAACTTAACTAGATATAAGTCTATGGAATATATGTGCAATAAGGAGAAACCAAACCTTTCTCCATACTTATCTATCTTATATGTAATATATTCTAATGAATGAATGGGAATGAAATTACATACGCCACTTATGTTTGCTGATTATTAAGTGTATTGCATTAAAAATCTTTACAGGGATTGTTATTTATACTAGGTAATTTAACAACAGGTATAATGAATAAACACATAGGTCAAATTGCATTAATAGAGGTCATGTATCACATACTCAAACAATACCATAAACATTCATCATTCAATCATCATGTAATAAGTTTAACTACTCATAATTGTAACAAAATACATAATCAAAAGGTTAAAGAGTTACACAAGTTTAAATCTTGTTTCTTCAAAAAAAAAGTCTTAAATCTTGTTGCCAATAGTTGAAAATCGTCACTTGAGGTCATTGGGATCACACTTTATCCATCAAGATCGTCAAAATCTAGAACCCTTGCATTTTGTTGAAAATTTCAATGTATAGACCTAATTCTGCATCGCGCATGTCCCCACATGGCCGCTTTAGTTGCCTTGGCATGTACTTTTGAACGATCAGTGTGTGTGTCGCGAACACTGACGCACACATGTCTTGAAAGAATTTTCTATTGATTAATTGTTTCAACATGCTCGTCGCGCACATACTTCATGCGCGGGGCGCAGCTCAAGCTTCTTCACATGATGTCTTCACTTTTCATGGAAAAATAACATTTCACATTTAAATGAGACTTGTGATAGAATTTCCTCAAGTTGTTTGGACTTCATCTCTTCACCGTGACTCGTCTTTATACCTTCCTAACATCCACAAGGTATTTCCTCATCGAATCAACTCATTGGTCTGTATCAAAAAGACTATGACACCCCAAATGGTTGCGTGGTTAGGAAAATACAAGACTTACAAATACTTCATTCAAAATAGGCCAAATATCTCTTTTGGTCCTTTAAGTTTGACAAAAATATCAGGTTAGTCATTTAAAAATTTTAAGTTTCAAATAAGTCCTTAAAAGGATAATGAAGACCTATTTGAAACTTAAAAACTTAAAAAACTTCAAATAGGTGCATTAAATTAACAACAAGGACTTATTTGAAACTTCTTAAAAAACATAAAGGACTTGTTGGAAATTTGAAAAAAACTTAATGGACTTATTTAAAACTTAACAAACTTTAAGGACTATTCCAATATTTTTGTCAAATTTAAAAGACTAAAAAAGTATTTTGCCTTCAAAATATTAGACTTTTCCAAGACAATTAGTAACTCACTGGAATACTCTAAAAATCTTTAAAAAGAAACGACATAAAAACTCTTTAAAACACTAAAATATATGTTATGATGAGGAGTAAGAATCTTAATACCATTCTATTTATCATAGCTGACAAGCACATGGAATTTTGTTCTGCACTTAGATGTTGCAGCATCTCCAAACATCACCTGGTAAAATAAAGGAGGCATAATCCATCTATCTTAATCAAATTTCAATCTAGCACTTCTTAAACTTGTTTTAATTTTGTTTTCTCTTATCGCATGAATGTCGTGTTACCATGTTCTTCTCACTGATTTAAATGTTTGATTTTGTACTTTTCACTATTTTACTGTGAAAATTTGTCCACCGTTCTCAATTATACATACCGTATTGAAATAATTATTTTTAATAATTAAGATTCGGCTCTTCTAAAGTGAAAAACTCATTTTTTTAGTGTAAAGTAAACAATATCAATCGTTAATAGATTTAAAGTAGATATTAATATATACACATTATAGTAAATCATGAGTTTGTTAAAAATAATAACACTTGATTTTCACATGCTTGTCTTAATATTAATATATACAAACTCTCATAGTTGATTCTTGTGCAATATAGAGTCACAAGATATAGAGAAATGAAAGCATCATCGCATGTGACATGACATATGGATATAGTATAGTAATAAGATGTAGGGGTGTTCAAAACCGAACCAATCCAATAGAAAAATTGCAAACCGAATCAATCCAAACCAAAACCGCAAAAAAACCGCATTTGGCTCAGATGTATTTGGATCGTTTTCTTACTCAACCACATAATTTGGTTCGGATTGCGGTTTTTATTTTACCAACCGAACCAAACTAAACCAAACCGCAACATAAGAAAAAAAAAACTAATTAAACATATGTCACCTAAACCGATACTCATAGAAACTCAATGGAAACTTCTATAAAATGACATATTTTTTCTCTTGTTAAGTTTCTTCTCTACTTTTTATTTCTAAAATATTTTTGTGTTACTTGAACTTTTAGAGAATGAAAAAATCTTAGTATTTGCATTCCTTACAAAATAATATTATTTTTTGCATATGTTTTTAATTTGGTTTATATTGTTAGGAATATTGTTGGGTGAAATTTAAAAGACCGTTAGAAACATTGCTAGAAATATGTTGCATTTTAGTTTTTTAACTTGATTTTAATGTGGAAAACAAAAAATTGAATTGCCTTTGATTACTACCGCACAAACCGATCCAACCCAAACTACATTGTTTTGTTTCAGATTTTATTTTAGAAGTCAACCAAACCGCACCGCAAACACCCGCTAATAAGATGCGTTCCCCCACTAACATTAAACATCATATAAATTCATAATAATATGAGTGCTACTATATGCAGCGACAATTCTTTTCCCAAATATATCTAATCTAATGCCAAAAATATATCCAATTAATTCATTATGTATAAGCTGGTCAGAGACGGCATTCTTCTTAAAATCCAACGCCATATGATATCAAAAACAATAGTGTCTTGTCTATAGTTATATTGGGTTCATAGATCCTATATAAACTGAAGCCCGAAAGTCTAAAAAACACAACTCACTCGTTAGAACCATAATTAATTAAAAAGGTTTGGAACAAGAAGAATGGCCAAGTCAACTAACATCTGTTTTGCTCTAATTTTTTCACTTATTCTCATTATGATGTTTATTGTTGAAAGTCGACCAACACCAACAGGTAAATCTGCAATTGAAATTCAAAACAAGCTAGAGATAATGCATACTTTAAAAAAGAAAAGGCTTTGAATGGCCAACTGACTATAGTCTATAAACCCTATCTAACTTAAATGTAAATTTTGCAGTTGCAGTCCCAACATGTGGCACAATTCATGCTGTGGCAGAAGCTGAAACTTGCTCCAGCATCGTTCAAAAGTTCAACCTACTTGAAGCACACTTCCTTGAGATCAATCCTAACATTAACTGCGTAGGTATATTTGTGGGCCAATGGGTGTGTGTTGAGGGTGAAGTGAATTGAGTTGTACCTGCTGTCAAACTAAACTAGATATATGTCTAATGGAATAAATAAATTTACAATAAGGAAAAACCAACCTTTCTCCGTGCTTGATATTATTGTTTTCTATCTGATGGTGATATGTAAACTCTATGTTCTGATGAATGAAGGTAATGAAATTACGCCACTCTGTTAATTAAGTGTATTTTACAATACCATACATTTGAGTTCTTGGCAACCGATACTAAAAACCATGTTAGAGTACTTCACTCTAAGTACTTAAAGAAACATATTCAGCCATTTATTATACGTAATAAATAAATGGAACTTTACATCTGGTTCTTAATGATATATGCCATCTACATCATAATTTTAAGAGTTATGCTATATGTCGCGAGACATATGCTCGCGACTGTTTCACGAAATGCTGTTTGACAATTATCATATGCCTTCCTTCCAATTTAAGTTATAATATTCATTTCCTACGTATATCATAAAATAATAGAACTACCACCGCTCACAAATATTATCTCATATTTTTCTAAAGTTGACCCAACATGATTAGTCAGAGCTGAGGCACACACAACAATAGGTAGAAGCTGGTGTGAAGAATTAAAGAAAAAAGAGAGGTAAAAGAGAAGATACCATGGGAGAAAGAAAAAAAACACGTGAAAGGGAAATATACATAGAAAACGCACTGTGCAATACTTAGAAACATATGTTCGCGATGCTTTCGGGATAATAATGTTCGGGATATTTAGCATTTTTGTAATTTTAATATAAACAAATTCATACGAGTTTACTATTTAATGGCCAGTATACATTTTTTTTAGAGTTTGTTAAATAAGAAATAATTTTTTTTATACCACTATCCATAAAGAGACCAAATTCGGTGATACATCCCCCTCCTCTATTGAAATTTGAAGTAATCAACTACCGTTTTTTAATCAACCTCAAAATCAACATTGCTGAGTTGTAGGTCATATATCTACTGAATCACATAATAAGTCCCAAAACCTCCTCAATATCAACTGAACATAAAGGAGTGAACCACATAGTTTTGGAAAGAACATGTTGGCCTCCTGCATCTCTTGTACAAATACTTATACCTACTTTATTACTAGAGTTAGAAAAAAAGACATCGGCGTTGTATTTGAGTTGACCACTTTTCGGTTTCCTCCACTCGAATTGATTATTCCTATTATTCCCAGTCGGGTTATTCTGCAGTTGACTATCTGTATCTGCGAGAGTACTTGTATGCGATGAACTCTGCTGCTTATGGTTTGCACTCCTCCAACCTTCTAAGAGGTGCTTTGCTCTAACCACTATTGTATTACTTGAATTTGGTACATGTTGCCATAGCTTGAGATTTCTAGCTTTCCATATACTCCACAAAATAGTGGTATTTAGCTTTGTCTAAGCTGCTGGCGCCTGCTTTAATAGATTAAAGATAATGTTTGGTGCATTATTTGAGCTGCTAGGATTATGTCCCAGTTTCGGCCGTAAATAGCTACAGTTGGGGTAATAGCCTGAAATTTCTACCCTGTTTGCCAATCATTGTAACATTAAACGACTAGATCTTTAAAGCCTATCCCTCTATTTCTTGTTCCCTATTTCCCCACAAGAACTCATTCATTATCTTCTAAATCTCATCTAAGAGAGTGTTTGGTAATCTGAATATACTAAGGGATAGATTGGAGAACAAATTTAATCATTACTTCCCTTCTTGCTTTTGATAGACATTTACTACTCCAATTGGTTATTTTCTACCACACCTTATCTTTAATAAAACTGAATGTTGCCTTCTTACTTCGCCATGTCATCGATGGTAAACCAATGTATTTGTCGATTCCAAGTGCAACACGTACTCCTAAAATATTAGTAATTGATTGTTGAGAAATGATAACCAAACACAAAAACATTGACACAAATACAATATCAGGGGGAATCCTGTAATTTTGCGTCAAAGTACAATGCATTTTTGAAATTTCAACTGAATATGAGGGTTCTCTTTGTGTGAACATCTAAGAGGCACTAGACCACCATCTTTCTATTCCCTCGCACCATTGTCCCTCATAAAACCACTGTCATCTTCACCGGTCACCACTACCTCCCTCCGCGCCACCATCGTCGTCGATTTACAATCCATTTCAAATCTAGAGAACGACGCGTTCAGATCTCGTCTTCTCCACCTACAACCACTGTTCTCCTCTACAGCCATCGCCTACTCGGAATTCGATATCCAAAGATGTCATGACCGTGAGAGTTATGGCGCGAGAGCACAATAATAGGGAGAGACAACGGTCGCTGTTGATATCGGGAGAGTGGCACCAATGAGACAGCGGTTGAAGGTGAGATAAAGAGAGAGTTGCAAGAGAAGAGAGTAACAGAGAACAGCGAGAGGAAACATTGTTTGTTCGGAGATCGGGGAAGAGAGATGGTACCATGAGAGAGAAAGTAAAAATAAAATAAAAAATAACGGTGTAAGTGAACCGTAAAATACAGTGTCTTGTTTGTGTCTGTTCTTTTTATGTCAAGTTATCATTTCTCTTGATTGTTGCAAGGAGTCTTGGTCATTCCTATTATAGAATATTTCCGACTTAGGAAGGTTGATGGCTTGACCTGACGATTCCTCATACCTTGTTAAAATCTACTTCATCACATAAGATTGACTTTCCCCTGCTAGTAAATCCCAATAGTTCACAACATAGTAAACAACAATTGTGGCCTTATTTTATTGCGTTTTTATATATTAACTGTGCGATCAATCCAATGTATGGACAAAAATAATCAAGTCCTTGAGAATTACGAGTTAGAATCCTCTTCATTTCTTCTATTTGCAGAGATGAAAACACAAAAGATTGAAAAAAAGTATAAATAATTAATGACGATGAAACTCACTTAGTGGTAAGACCAATATCTATTCTTTGGTGTCCATCTCTCCCCAAATTGCATACTCCATTTATTTTGTCAAATGAAGAGGATACTTGCTCGAGAATTACGTACCAAAACACACTATAGAGATCTACTCCATTTGTTAAAGGAGTAAATGATCACTTTGGTCCCTGACTTTGCACCTCGCGGTCACAAAGGTCCTTGACTCAAGATTAAATACAAAATAGTCCCTGAATGTGCAGTTCCGTTATCAGTTTAGTCTTTGACGTTAAAAACTTTAGTTAAATGATGAGGTGACGTGCATGAGGTGTCATATGGACTAAAGTGAAAGTAGAAATGGTCACTTTAGTTCATCAACCAAAAATCAATATTTTCTCAAATTGAATTTCAAATCTCAAATTGAATTTAGGGATTTGAGATTCAATTTGAGAAAAATATTGATTTTCAGTTTAAGACTATTTTCTATTTTCACTCTAATCCCTGTGACACCTCTCATGCACGTTACCTCATCAGTTAACAGATTTATAATGTCAGAGCTTAAACTAATAACAGAAGTGCACATAGACTATTTTGTACTATTTAATAGGAGTAGTGATATTTGAACAACTATTTGATAGAACTTTTGGTGACAACTTCTTTTTTTTCTCTTTTCATTGGTTAAAAACAATGGAGAGAGAAAAAAGAATAGAGAGAATAAAATGATAATGTGGGTATGAAAAAGAAAGTTGTCAAAAAATTGTCACAAATAGTTGTACAAATATCATTTCTCATTTAACATGAACTTTATGAGAGAGGTGCAGACATTTCCTTTCTGTTAAAGGGTCCTCACACATATGTTTGACACGCGGTGACTAAAATTTTCAATGGCTATAAATAAAGTTTAAAAAAC
>Ga0228710_1012531_pt1 | contig 10484 bp, 4 predicted proteins | sample MedpolnodulmetaG_FD_177995 | JGI IMG/M metagenome (GOLD analysis project Ga0228710, IMG submission 177995) | Root nodule microbial communities from Medicago polymorpha collected in Santa Monica, California, United States - pink nodules | ecosystem: Host-associated > Plants > Roots > Nodule... | reverse complement strand
TCAACTCTGGTGAAGTAGCTTCTGGTAAGATATGCTTCTGATGTTCAGCGCTTCTGATGTTCTTGCTTCTGATAACTAGCGCTTCTGATGACGTGTCTTCAGGAGCTCTTCTTCAGACTCGTTTCTTTAGACGCAGCACTTCAGACGCAGTTCTTCAGACGCAGTTCTTCAGACGCAGTCTTTCAGACGCAGTCTTCCAGATGCTTTAAGCTTCAAATAAATTCCTTTGCTCTAGAACTTGTTCAATCAGAATCTCTAAGAATAGTACTCTGAATATGGATCCTGCACACTTGAACAAATTGTTTAGCATATCCAATTGATTATTTTTAATACCTTGTTATTGTCAAAACTCAATAGGTGACTTGTGAAACACCCTTGTTCCAACATTGTTGAACTCCGACCTCAACCCAAGGTCTCCTCATCGCCTCAAACTCACCACACGCCCCTCCATCCGCCACCACCACCACCACCTCCGTCAAACGCCGTCACAGATCTAAAAGTCAGAGATAAGATAGAGTGCTCACGACAACGAGATCAAAACAGTGAGAGTCATAGATATGGGTGGGGAGGACGAGAGAGAACAAGGATGGGAGAGAGATGGCAACTGTGAGGGTGAAGGTTAAGCTGTTTGGTCACCGTCGCCGGTGGAAAAGAAGATACGAAGAGAAAGAGGCAAGGCAGAGGAGAGAGGAAGAGAGGAATTTGTTCTGTTTTTTTGGATGAGTTTCATTGTTTTTCCACATGTCACATCTGTGTGTGGAGATCAATGGGTGTTTGCCACAGTCCTTGTATAAGGGTTGTTTCTTTTTTGACAATTTTTTCTATAACTATGTTATTTTATAAGTACGAAGTATTTATCGTTGTTTAATACCCTCATTGTTAAAGGAATTGTTGGAAAATCAAAACTTATTCTACCACTAAAGAGAGTAAAATGAAATATGTGGTATATGAGTGACGTGATAGAAAGGGAGACAGAGGGAAAATAAGGTGTTGAATGCATGTATGAAAAGTAAGGTGTGTAAATATAATCGCCCTCAATTTAAGAGGTATGTGATTTGAACAACCGTTTGTATGACAACTTATGTGACAACCATAGATTTACAAAGAAAAATATGTATTGACACGAAAATCATAGCAATAAAGAGATAAAGTAAAAACATAATGTGAGTATGAGAGAGAAAATTGTTACAAATATCATTTCTACAATTTTATTGTCACATTTTCATTGTTTGTGGTTCTTAAGAATACAATTAGTTTGGTTGATTTGAATGGTAAAATTAGTATTATTTATTAAAATATTCTTATTAATTTTAGTTAGTGGAGTAATTAAGTGGAATAAAATTCAATAAATAGGGGCATACGGGTGGAAAGAATGTTGCAGATATTTTAGAGTAACAATTATTTCGAGGCAGAGAAAAAGTGTAAATGTGACATTTATTATGAGCCGGAGTAAATAGTTATAAATCTATATTGGAGAATATGTTAAAGTACACAAACTAAGTTTATCTCTTTCTGCAAGAGGGTTAAAACCACCATTAAGGGGATATAATCGCACAATTTGAAAATCAAGAGGGTTAAAATTGTAATTAAACCTAAAAACAGTATGAACATTTATCACTTTCTTCTCAATTGAACATTTCTTCCTTCATGTCTCTCCATGCATAACTTGCGTAACACTCCAGTGAATTAGGTTAGGATTACCTACACATTCTCTCTGCATTATTACATTGATAGATATGATACATGGCTCATCTTCTAGGAAGGAATCATCAACAATCAACTTACCTACATTTTAGATCATGCATTCAAATATGTACTTATGAAAACAACTTATAAATTATACAAAAACAATTAAACTATTTTTCTTTTGTTATAAAAATGACTTAAACGCTTATCATGATAAGTGTTTATGTTATAGGCTTCAAATAAGTTGTTTATCCAAACAGGACCTATACACATGCTATGCAGATTAAATGTATTTAAATGACTGATTTATTGTAATACACTACTAGAAACTCTCGATATTCCTGCGGAAGTTCCTGCGGATTATACTTAAAATTTCCGCAGGAAACCTGTTTCCTGCGGATTTTGCAAAGGATTGAGGTTTCCAGGTAATACCTTCGTGGGTAATTGTTTCCTGAGGATTATGGGAACCGCAGGAAATTGGACAAAAATCCGCAGGAAATGTTTTGTCAGAGAAGAACGAGTTATGCTGCCCATGAAACGATTTCTGCCAAAAAAATGACAGGTACTTCCGCAGCAAATGCAGCAAGAAAATCGATAAAAAATTTAATTTTCGTAGGGAAATCCGCAGGAATTGAGTTTCAAGATACCGGCGGGAAATAGGCACAATTAATATAATTTTCTTTCTATACTCAAGGGAAAATCACTTTTACTTATTTGTTTGATAATAAAAGTTCATCTTTTTTAAGTATAAAATATAATGCATAAATTAGAATCAATATTAAACATCAAAATATTCACATGAGTATTTTTTGAGTACTATCATTCAAGAAACACATCCTAAACAAAGTATCTTAAGTACTACAAGAGTATAAACAAAAGTATTGATGTCGTCTTTGTCAATCTGTTGTCATATAAGTTCCCATCCCAAGTCTCTGGCCAGTCTCCTTTGCTATAGCAAGTTGATCACCTTAAATACAGAACAAATACAAAGATGGATTATCATATACATTATGACAACTCAATGCAGAAATGTTGAGGTGTGCATATGTGTTGTTAAAAAGAGGTTTTAAAGTACTATTACAAGGCGGAGTTTGAACAAAATATTGTGTAATGGAGGCTATATCAGTGCTAAAGCACCATTGCCTAGCAGAATTTGAAAACCTATTTTCTGCGACTCACAATTGAATTGACAACGCTGGTGTGCATTGGCATTTGGTTGAGGGGATTTACTGACTATTTTGTGGCAGTATTATACCTATAACATAACATTTAATCACTAATGCATAGGAGCATATCTTGCAGAAATCAAAAAGGAAAATAGAAAAAAGGGCAATCAAGTGCTCTAACTCCTGTTATAGCAGTCCAGGGATGGTCAGACCCTTTTTGGAAGTGTCTGTTGTAGATGTTGTCAAATTCCTCCCGATTAGGCCATGGTGGATTCTGTGCTAGCCGCTATAGGTCGCAACACCTAATATATCCACCATGTTTCTTCCATAGACCGCAACACCATGTTTATACTGCAGATTTTTGGCTTGATACATAGTGTGCCTTCTGCCATTAATAATATTGATTGTACACAATCTTATCTTATATTTTTTACACATTTGCAAGAGGCTGATTCAAGGACTTGAGCATGTGATTTCTCTTCTCAAATAGGAAAATAGGGTACGAAAAAACAATTTGATAAATACATAGTTGACAGATCCTTTGAAAACCTGACGACAATTGGACACAATGTCCTCAATTGTATCCATATGAAAGCATATAATTTCATTTCAATAACACAAAATCAATAAAGTTCAATCACACATCCTCATTAATATTATGTTCTATAAAATATTAAGATCACTAAACACAAATTGAATCAAACTTCTAGGAAAATATTCACGACGGAAGTGGCATCGTGCAAGACGGAAGTAATAGTTCATTCACCTCTTTCCTAAGAAAGCATGCCATTGTAAAACAGGGTCAAATTTCATTGACACAAATTATCAAACACCTTACATGCAACACAATAATACATTGCAAGAGAAAAAGGAATAAGAGTAAGAGAGACTCACCGAGCTAGAGATGAGATTAGAGAAATACAACGAAGGAAATGATGCTGTCTTTTGGTCGCTAAAGCTGTAATCGGAAGATCGGTGTCGCTGCATTGTTGATGCTCCGACAGTGGTTTGGCGGATCGACTTGGCAATAATATGGAGGACGGTGAGGTTCCAATTTAAATAATACATACATAAATAAATAAATAATAAAACATCAACTTCTCCAAATTTATTTTATCTATTTTATATCAATAAATATTTTCTTTTTTATCTAAATAATAAATTAGGATTAAATTTTATAGCATGATTTAGATTTTACCACCCAATTAGGTATTTATAAATAAGGAATAAATTTTTAAGAGAAAAAAAAGTTTATAGAAATTGGATATCTCAATTGATTTGAGTTAGAACGAGTTGAAGAAGTTGTTTCAAACTCAAACAATATTAATGTTCTAATGTAATATTATTTCACAAAATATTTTAACATTGAATATGAACTAAAAATATTAATTACAATCGACAGTAATAATTTGCTATTTTATTTGGACTTAAATTCAAAATTATAAGATCCCTTTTCAATATCTAAAATTAAGAAAATCAAAATATTATAAATTTCAACAAAATAAATAAAAAATCCGCAGGAAAGGTCATATGAAAAACCACAGGAAAATCCGCCGCAATACCTGCGGAATTTCCTAAGGAAACCTAGAAATATTATTGGATAGTAATTCGGCAGGAAAATCCTCAGCAAAATTATAATTAACTGGGGATGTTCCTGCAGCTTAAAAATCCGCAGGAAAGTTCGTCTGACTATGGTAAACCCCAACAAAATCCTCAGGTATTTCTGCGGAATATTTTTCGCATAAAAATCCGACGTAAAAAAGAGAGTTTCTAGTAGTGCTGGGATATAATAGACTTATATTCAAGTAGATGATCCAGTTTTATATTGATTTTAAATAGTTTATTGATATTGATCATCCCTATTTCTTTGTTACAGATTTTAAATCTTAAAATAGTAGTTGTTTCATATGAGTTATGACAGGTTGTTCTGTTGTGACTTGCTATGTAGCACTGACACTTTTGATAGAAGTTGTGTCCAGTGTCCGACACTGATACATGGGATTGCATTGAATGATTGAATTATGTCATTATTTCAAATTATTATCAGCATTTGTGTTATAATTTGCTCTTTTTTTTGTGCTTTGATATGCTCAATCATATGCTTTTCGAACGCGTGTTGTTCAGGTTTACACAGATTTATTAGATAGAGTGGTAGACTGATGATGCTGTGGGAGTATAATATGTAATTTTTCTGAAAATATTGTTACTCTATTAGTTCAGTATACTTTCCTTTGACTTCAAAATCCTTTTGCATAAGTTATCTATCATATCGATGGTGTTGATTAACTATTTGACATCAATGTTGCTTTAGCTCGCAATCACCGTAGCCTGCTACAATATTTCATGTTTTAAATAAACTTATCAGTGGCTATTGATTGATACATTTCATTAAAAAATAAAAAAATTAAAATTTATTGATGCATTGATTTTGCTGTGCCTCCTGTGAATGTGTGTATCGAGAAGTAATTTCAGTTAGTTTCAGTTTCAAAAGGAAAGGTCTATACTTTCACTTCCTGGTTCTTGTAGAAGATCAATACTTTCAAATGGTCGGATGGTCTGATCCTCCTCTTTCATGTTGTTTTTTCTATGTTTTAGTTTAATTATTTGATAGTCTTGTTTTGATCATAAAATATAATTAATATAAAGCAGAATAAGATTCATATATTCAATTGTTTTACCCTTCAACTGTTATATTCTAAAATTGGCGGGTTAAGCAATAAACTGCAACTAGAATTTGTCGCTGTCCCCCCAATTTTTCTTCATCTTCTTTTTGGATTTTCATGTTATTTATTTTGTTTTCTCTTCCTTGATTATTCTATCATCATGACTTGATTACCAAGGTTCTGCTGTGTCTTCTCCTATTACATCTGCAGAAGGTTCCTGCATGTTTGAAACTTTTGTCCATAAAAGGTGATTTGAAACTTTTGTATCAATGGTGCATTCAACTATGAAAGCAAGTGAGTGAGTATCGTTTAACGCTCATGGTTAGTGATTTCTATACTTTCAAAATTTCTAAATGTATAATAGTGCATCTACCACTAATGCGACCGTGTCAGATGTTGCGCCAATATCCATGTACCAATGATTGTCAAGAGTGTGTGAAGTGATATGATGTGCATAGCTGCCTCAATGTCCGTCGGTGTCTGGGATGAGGTAGAAGCTACATATACCTAAGGACATTGTCCTAGGATGCTTGGCAGCTTCGGAGGCATATCCCATGGTGATGGTGTGCAACCCCATGGTTGCCAGGTTGTGTACTGTTGTTGATGCTGCCAAGACGGAGCGGACCATTGTGACAAGGCGCTGGGAGCTCCAGACTGAGGTGCACTATGGTTGCCACGTCCCCCTCTGCGGTCCTAGTTGCCACGGGAGGAAGAACGGTTGCCACGGCGGTGGTTGCCACGCTGAGAGGTGTCTTTAGAAGGTCTTGGTTGAGTGGTGTGCATGGTAGCATGAGAGCATGTGTGTCACGGTGATTTTTGGATTTCAAGCTATTGGTTAGCGTTAAATCGCAAATTTAGGACTCACCACATATATTCTTTTATTTTTCCAAGGGAAAGGGGAGAAGTTTGAAAAAACCCTATTTTTTAGAGATCAAATGTGATGGTTATGATTAATTTTAAAGTTTGAAAAAAGGTTAAGAGGGTAAGAGGCCAAGATGACATAGAAGAATTAAATGTGATGCGATTGTTTTTTTGAATATGTTTTTAAGAGGATAAGAGGCCGAAATGGCATAGAAGATTAAAATGCGATTTAATTGAATTTTAATTGAAGAAAACCAAGTCTAAATATGGTTAAAAATTGATTGAAATTAGATTTGGAAAAAGAAAGGAGACACTTGGGTTAAACTTCAAGGTTTGTTAATAAAAGATAGTTTTGTGATTTTTACTATTTGAATGTTTTTGAAGTTTTTGATTATTCTAACTAAAGTGAGCTAAATAAAGTCTAAAAGTCTAGGCCTAACGGAATAAAATAAAGCGTGAGGGATTTCATAAGGATGTTGGATCCAAAATAAAAGTCCCTTTTCCTTGGAATTAATCTAAAGTTACTAGTTGTTTGATTTTAATTTTTGGTCCTTGATTTAATTTTGTTCTTGATTTAGGTCTTGACATAAAGCGGAATAAATAAATATGTGTCAGTGCAAGATTCTCATTTATATTTTTACATTGTTCCTAAGTACATTCTAATGCCTCAATAATATAAATGACAAGAAAATAAAATGCATATGGTAATAAAGTGAATAAACATGCAAAAAAATAAAGAAACAAAAAAAAATGCATGAGATGACTATAATCCTAATAAGCATAAAATAAAGGTTTAATTGCAATTTTAGCCCCCTAACTTTCTCAAAGTTGCGATTTTGGCCCCCTAAGAAAAAAAACTACAAAACCGCCCCCTAAGTTTTGCACATGTGGCAGTTTTGGCCTCCAAGGCTGATATTGACTCGGTCTACGCTGACGTAGCACCCTAGTGAGGTGCCACGTATTATTTTTGTGGCCTTGGGGGTCAAAACTGCTACAGTTGCAAAACTTAGGGGGCTGTTTTGTAGTTTTTTTCTTCTTAGGGGGCCAAAACCGCAACTTTGGAAAAGTTAGGGGGCTTAAACTGCAATTAAACCTAAAATAAAATGCAATAAAATGAGCTAAACTAATGCAAATAAATAAACTAAAAAACTAAACAAATAAAATAAAAATAGAAAAGTGCAATAAAAATAAACGAAAGAAACTAGTAGTGTTGCACACATGTATGTGTGCTTAAAAAATAAAAAAGCAGTAGAAATAAATAAATAAAAACAAGTAACATAAAAAGTAAAAAAAAGAAAATAAACAAAAGAATATTTTTAATAAAAAAGGGGTGCAGTAGCCAAAACAGTGGGGTGTGGGTAGTGAATTTGTAGAGAAACAGAAAGAAAACAAATGAGCTTAGTAAAAAATTGGGCTCAACAGAGATGAATCTGGGGTGTTGATTAGGATCAAACGGCCTCAGATCTGAGGGTGCGCAGGACATACAGTGGTAAGGCGTGCACTAGAGTAAAAGGGGAAACAATAGTGGCCGTCAGATTCAAGATCTGAAGGCACATGGATCAACCAAGGACTGGCGCGCACACGAATAGAAGGGAGAGGGGTATATAAACGACAAATCAGACTATTCTCTCATTTTTAAAACCACTTTCTCTTTCTAAAAACAAAAAATCTCTCCTTCTACTCTCTATATGCGCCGGTCATCCCCTTCTTCTCCAATCGTGTGTGAAAATTTGGCACGGTGGTGGCCGGCCCAAGAGGGCGGCGCCACTGCGCCGGAAAACAAACTCAACCCTTTTAATAAAAAAAAACAACACTTTTAAAATTCTATTTTTCCCCTCTCTTCGATTTTCAACTTGAAATCTCAAAAAAAACTTTCAAGCTTTCTAGATCTATACAGAAAAGAAACAAAATCTACCTTCTTCTACCTATTTCTTTCGGCTCAGATTGGTTGATTTTGAAAGATGCATGGGTTATTTTGTTGTGAGAGGCAAATTCGAAAATGATTTGGGCTTGTGATGTTGGTTTCGAATTGAGACTGTTTTTTGAATGATAAATGTTGTTCTTTTGGGTTTACATTTTCATGGTATTTGTTGTTGAGAATTTTGTTTTCTGGAAAAAAAAAATGGTGTTTGATGCAGGTTGGACTTTGGGTGTTGAAAGTTGCCGATTTGAGAATTAGGGTTTGATGCCTTGAAATGTGCGTAAGCCTCCCAATCATTGATATGTTGTTTGCTTAAATAGTGAGAAATTAGGGTTAGAGCTGATACTTGGATTGGACAAAAATGCCCTCAAAGGATCCTATTCAATCTGGACAGATCATGGTCTTAGACCCTTGGACAAGAAATGGACTTTAAAAAACAAAATAAAAACATTAAAATAAATAAAAACGAAAATAAAAAAAGAAATAAGAAATAAAAACAAGATTTAAATAAAATAACAAATAAACACTAACAAATAAATAAAATGATAAAAATAGTAATAAAAACTTAAAACTGTCACTCTCGTAACAAAAATGAGGTATTTTAAAATACCTCTCTGCCGAAATTTCGTTTGAAGCGACGAAAAATTCCGGCTTTAAAAAACGAGTAAAAATGAATCAAAAATGGGTCGAAAAATGAGGTATGACAATGTGCCAGCCATTTTAGCCAACCAACTTCTTCCAAAGTGAGCATGGAACGAGCCTGATAGAATGCAGGAAGAGGGTTGCTCTGGCGAATCAAAGTGGCAACACTGCAGTAAGCTTCTAGGAGACCAGATATCAGCTGAAGGAACAAACGATGATTGTTGACAAGACCCGACATTTCTTAACTGGTCAGAAAGCATCTTAAGACACTGACAGTAAGTAGAGACATCAGGAAAATCTTCCATGCGAGTGTTAGAGAATTCTTGCTCAAGAGTGACAACCTGAGCATTCTAGTTGTCTTGAAAAATCTTTGCCAATCGATTCCAAGCTTCCATAACAGTAGAGTATGGTTCTAGGATGGTGGTTAGCAGATCAGTGGAGATTGTGGAGTATATCCGCTGAAGGATAGTGGAGTCAAGGGTGTTCCACTGGTCATAATCGGAACTGGAGGTATCCGTCGGTGTGGTCTTATGCTTAGAGGGGACACTGTGATGCAGAACCCTGTGAGAACGGGTATGAATGTGGAAGAGCTCGGCCTAAGTGTCATATTGGTCTTTCTCCGTCTCAAGAACAATAGAAATATGGTTCTTAATGTTTGAAACAGCGAGGGAAGGATGAAACTCGGGTTTGGAAGCTGCCGATGAGGAGGTGGTTTGTGTCATCTTGCTAGAATTACGACTGGAAGACATCTCGTGACGGAGGAAAGTGCACAAACATAGGAGATGGTAAGTGGTTGATCAGATAACTACACGAAGGGGAGGTCACATGCAAAGAAGTCAGTTCTCGGATGTTAGGCGGGGAATCATGTTTAAAGGACGCGGCGACGTTGGAACGACGCAAAGAGGAGGGCATGTCACTGGTGTTTGTGCAGAAAACACAGCGACTGTGGCGGCAGATGCTATACGTGGGTGAGAATTTGAGAGAGAGAGAGAGAGAGATAGAGAGAGAGAGAGAGAGAGAGAGAGAGAGAGAGAGAGAGATTTAGGGATCGATTAAGGTGATTCCATGTAAGATAATGTAATGCTTACCTTTTCATTATGTGAATAGAATATATATGTATATAGGTCAACTATCTAATTATAATACAACATTATTACAGAAAAATCATTATACTTTATTAGGACAAATATTCTATTCTATCATCACCAAGTTCATAAATGCGAGATGATGATTCATGAAGAAAGTAGTGGCTCTCCTCTACACTAAGGTCTCCAAGACTGCTTATCCATTAACCTCATTCCCTCCAATTCCATAGCCACTTCTTTCATGCTTGGTCTTTCCTCCCCTCTAAGTCTTAAGCAGTTCGCCGCAAGAACAGCTACGTCCTTGATCTCTTGTTTGTTTTCTTCATTCCACATACTATCTTGAATAACTTCAAAGACATTATCCTCTTTCAAGCAAGATAAAAAGTGCATGGAAAGACTTCTTCTCTCTTCCGGCCTACCAAAACAAAAAGGTTTCTTCCCTGTTAGCAGCTCCACAAGA
>Ga0228710_1012530_pt1 | contig 10485 bp, 12 predicted proteins | sample MedpolnodulmetaG_FD_177995 | JGI IMG/M metagenome (GOLD analysis project Ga0228710, IMG submission 177995) | Root nodule microbial communities from Medicago polymorpha collected in Santa Monica, California, United States - pink nodules | ecosystem: Host-associated > Plants > Roots > Nodule... | reverse complement strand
CACTTCCAAGCCTCACCACCCTCCCCCCACCCTAACTGACACATATCAAACACAGACACCTCCTTAAGGAGCGAAAGATCAAACAATCTGCTAAAACGCTCCCTAAACGTCATCCCTCCAATCCACACATCCGACCAAAACATAGTGAGCTTACCATTACCCACGACACGACTAACATGCTCACTAACCACTCCTCCCTACGAAAAGTAGAAATAACCCGCCACCAAGAAGAGGCATTTCTACCTCCATCTAACAACTGACTGCCCTCCACACCATACCGGGCCAACAACACCCTAAACCATAAACTATTCCTATTCACCAACAGCCTCCAACACCATTTTCCTAGTAGAGCATAATTAAACTCCCTAATTCTCCTTACCCCCAATCCACCAACCTCCTTACTCTGACAGACAGTATTCCAATCCACCCAAGATATTTTTTTGTGGTCCTCACTCCCCCCCCAAAAAAAACAATTAAAAATAGATTCAATAGAGGAGATGATACCTGCCGGAGCCTTGAAAAAAGAAAGAGCATAAATAGGCAAAGATGACAGGACAGACTTCAGTAGAACCAGTCGACCACCCAAAGATAAATGTTTTGATTCCAACCCGACAGTCTAGCCTTATTTCAATCAATTATAGGTTCCCAAAACGACAAGCGTCTCGCATTACCACCAATAGGCAACCCCAAATACACAAATGGCAAAGAACCCACCCTGCACTGTAACAACCTTGCTGCCTCTATCAACCACGACCCCGCAACATTAACACCAACCAATTGACTTTTGGAAAAGTTCACCTTCAATCCAAACAAAGATTCAAAAAGAAGAAGAACAACACATATACCCCTCACATTGGCCCAAGTTTTCTCACCCAAAATTAAAGTATCATCATCAAATTGTAAATGAGACACAATGACAGATTCACTTCCTCTCATATGATAACCCGAAAAAAGATTATTAACAGACGGCGACTCCATCAAAACATGAAAACCCTTCGCCGCCAAAAGAAATAGGAAAGGAGACAAAAGGTCGCCTTGCCTCAGACCCCTCTTCAAAGGAAACTCCGCCGTCGAAGAGCCATTAACCAAAACTGAAGTAGATGCTGTTCCTATACATTCCTTTATCCACTTCCTCCAAAGAGTCGGAAACCCCATCATTCTCATTACTTCGTCTAGATAACCCCCATCTATGGAGTCATAAGCTTTCTCAAAATCTACTTTAAACAATAATAACTCCTTATTACTCTTACGGGCTTCGTCGACAACCTCATTTGCAACCAAAATTCCATCAAGGATTTGCCGCCCCTTAATAAAAGCAGACTGCGAATCCGAAATGATTGACCCCATAATCGAACGAAGTCTATTTCCAAGGACCTTTGATAAAATCTTGTACATGCTTCCCACCAGAGAAATGGGTCTAAAATCATTCAAGCGTTGGGGACTGACAACCTTAGGAATAAGAGCAATGAAGGTGCTATTTATCCCCTTGGTCAACCTTCCATTCCTACGGAATTCCACCATGAAGCACATCACATCATCCTTCAATATATCCCAAAACTCTTTAATGAATCCAAAAGAGATGTCGTCTGGTCCCGGACTTTTAAAATTATTACAATCCCACACTGTAGCCTTCACCTCCTCCAAAGAAAATGGCTTTACCAAGCCGCCCCCCTCAGCATGAGACAACGATCGAAAATGGAGACCATCCATACTTGGGCGATCCTCAACACGGGATTGGAAGTGGGAAGAAAAGTGAGAATGAATGGCTGCACGTACATTTTCAACCCCTTCCACCGGCACCCCATTCACTAGAAAAGATGTCACGACATTTCTTCTCTTCCTGTTGGACATAGTGGCATGAATTTTTTTTGTATTAACATCCCCTTCACCGAGCCATTGAGTTCTCGATTGCTGCCAACAAATACTATTATTTATTCGAGATAAAGAAAACAAATCCTCAGATAACCCATGAAGTTCCTCTACCTCATCATCAATTAACTCTACAGACTCCCCTTTCAAATCAATAGCAGTGATTTTATCCTTCAGAAGCAATATTTTTGATGGAATATTCTGAGAATGTCGCTGATGCCAATCTTTTAAAGCCAATTTAATTAACTTGAATTTTTCCTTCAACACATAACCACCCCACCCCTCCACAAGAAAAGAGTTCCATTGTTCACAGACAAAAGTTTTATAACCCGGAAACTTTTCCCAACATTTTAGCATTCAGAGAGGTTTAGGACCCCAATTTTCCACATCAATTGATAACTGTAGAGGGCAATGATCTGACACCCCCCTTGACGAAGCCGATTGAACACAATTAGGCCAGGTCAGACACCACTCTTCGGAAAGCAAAAACGGATCAAGACGGTTCATAGATCTCCCATCCCCGCGATACCACGCAAAGCTGCGACCACGGAGAGGAAGATCAATCAGTAAATAGCCATCAATAAACTGATTAAAGTTAGCAGTCCCAGCCTGTCTACTTAACAATCCCACACTACGACGCTCCTCTACACAATGGACCGCATTAAAGTCACTACAAATACAAATATTCTGACCCACATAGGAATTCAACTTCACATAAATATTAACCCAAAGAACCTGCTGTCTGGATACATCACACGGTGCATATACATTAAACAATACAAAACACTCATTAGTCTTCAAAAAACGGCCTACAATCACCAAAACATGCTCAAAAGAAATGGTTGTCGAAACTGTGACCTCATTAGCATCCTACAACGTCACTAAACCACCTGAAGAACCTGTCGAAGGCTGATAGGAATACTCAACAGTGTCATCCCCCCATAAAGATTTACAAATTACTGTGTCAACCACAAACAACTTTGTTTCTTGAATACAAAGAATAAACAAATGTTTTTCCTTCACCAATTGACAAACTTCCCTCCTTTTTTCAAACCCCCTAACCCCCTGACATTCCAAGAAATAATATTCATTACAAACACTGACACCACCACCTGCCTACTACCCTCACAACCTACGACCTACTTCCCACCACCATCACCCTCCTTATTTTTTCTTCCCACCCCCGACAATACGTTAAACATATTATTATTATCCCCTTTGAATTTTAGTCCAACCGTCTTCCCTATCTCACACACCTCATCTACCGCCTTATTTTTATTTCCATGAAGCACCAACCAATTCACCCAATTATTATTAACAGATACTTGAGAACCAGAAGATTGAGGAACACTATCAACAGATGTTACCTTATTCAAAGAGGCTGCAGCCAACCCCCTACGCTTCTTAACAGATTTCCGTAAAGCTCGAAGAAGTTCTTGTCGGTCCTTTGCTGGAAGTCGAGAAATTCTTTTTAAACTTTGAGCATTATGACAAAGAACACCACCTCCTTTCTTCTTTACACCTCGAGGAATATCTGCATAGTTAGTCTTATTGACAGTAATTTTGTCCGCATTCTTTTGCCTTGAAATCCACTTCAAACTCCACGGACCCGATGTAACGGCATGGACTTTTCCTGGTGGGCATGATGTGGTGCGTTTTGAAACTTTACAATCCTCCCTACTACCATCACGTGAATGTCTCCCTTCAGCCATTTCTTCTTGCTGCTCAACCTCCATATTACTATCATTTATATGGACCGAATGAGTTGTTGCCTTGGTTACTTTACGTGGCTGTTGTACGGTCAACAAAGGGGAACTAGAAGAACAACAAGCACCTTCTTGGGATTTTTTTATCTCAACTGAAGCATGGCTGCCACTATTTGCTTGCCTTTCATATGGCACATGAATTGAACATCCAGCAACATGGGCGTGAGCATCCTGAACCCATTCATTGGAAAGACAATTCACAAAAGCTTCCACATCCTCTCTACCTATTTCATCCTCAAAAATCTCCGTCGTATCAGAATTACGACCATCTGTAGTATCATCATCATCAAATAAACAAGCATCATCTCCTAATTTAAACCCACACTCTTCAAATATTTTAGTTGATATTTTAAATTTTATTTGTGCCTTTTTCTCATGTTGTTGGCCACGGTTGCAAGTTGTTTATGATAGTGTATGTTTGTGGATGTAGAAAACATAAAAATTGAAGTGGTTTTCAACACTTATGTATGAAGACCTTGGAGGCTACCCTCGACATGGATGGGTATCATAATTCAGAGATCAATTTAATAGTAAGTGACATAATTCAGGGACCATCTTAATTTTTAATTAATAATTCATGATCGATTTGAATATGTAACAATTTGTAGTAACTTTCATTTTAAGAAAAAGTACATAAAAAGTCAAAATTTTCTATAAATTTCGTCCCTGAATATGTTGCATCTGAGTTGCTAATCCACGTCAACGCTTAACGTCACACATCATCACTGTTAATGACCAGACTTGGCAGAGGACAAAATTGATCAACACTTGTAAATTTCAAGGATGTTTTAACTATTTCGCTTAATTTAAGGATAAATTAAACGACATGTATGATACATTTTAGCAAGTGTACTAATTTATATCGAAGTAATAATTTAATTCATATCTGCAAGAACTGTTCTAATCTCGACGTGACAATTTCATCAATATTCAGGACGTATGTAAATGGGGGATTGCCTTAGGCAAATAGGTTTTGTTGCAATAATAAATAAATTAATGAAGATTAAAATTGGTTTTGAAATATGAAAAATTGGTTTTGAAATATGATTAGAGAAAGGATTAGGTCTTTCGAATCATCTATTCATCACTCATTAGTAATCTGCACCTAAATCATATGATTGTTATTCAGTTTACGACAATTAACAAAATAGCTCAGGTCAATCCCTCGACTCAGAGCTCTCTTTTCTAATTATAATTCCCTAATTCCTTAGGTGAACCTATAATCATCAAAGGTTTTAAGTCCATTAATTTTTGAATCACAACTAACAACTTTTCATCCCTAGATTGTCCGTTAAATTGAACAACATAAATATGTTAGTTATAAGCTGATGTCAGCAGTCCTATAATCTCTAAGATTAATTATATTGGGTCGCAATCATAAAAGCATTACACGCAATTTATACTGAATAAACTAGAGTAACTTTCATAATAATTTAGATTTACAAATTACGTGGTCATGAGCTAGAACATAATCATCTATGACCTAATCATAAAGAAATTAGTTAAACATGATGAAATGAATAAACAACATAGTAGAGAAAATAAACCGATAGAATTTCATTTTTGCCGACATTGCTCCTCAATTTCTTTTCAATCACGTTTGTTTTTCCATATCCATGTGTATCCTTCATATGTCCTGATGCGTGATGTGTGCACCTTCTTCAAAACCGTAATGATCCTCTTTCCCGTACTTTGCGACCCCTTTATATTTGTTGTTATTCTCATCACGAGAAGAAGATTGCTTTTTTGACTTCAATAAGTTCCTAAAAACATATGGAAATTTCATAATTTCCCCCAACGGTAGTTAACTACCGTTTAGCAAAACCGACGCTAGTTAACTACCGCTGAGCATCAGCGGTAGTTAACTACAGCTACGATCTGGAATTAAAAGAACACATAAATTTAGTTTCTGGTTAAAGAAGCTTAAACAAAACTCATCCAATTTTCAACCAAAATCACCCAAGCCTTCATTTGCACGAATTTGAGCCCAATTGCTTCAAGGAAATCACGAGTAAGTTATATTCTTCCTATTTACATGCAATGTAGATTGTTTAGGGCTTTATTTTCCTTAATTTTGAGCAAAATGTTAGTTTCACATTAGGTTAGAAAATTGAAAATTAAGCATGATTTATAGATGTTTGAATTTATTTATGTTGCTGGAATTGTTGATTATAGAGGAGGAGCATGCCAGAGAGATGCCGGACACATCGTTGATCATCAGGGATGTCGTTCGGATGTCAGATGGAGCGGTGGCCATGAGAGACAACATGACTAAAGAGGAGTTAGTGTAGGTCTTGGTCCAGATTGACAGTATTGGTCGCCCCGCCCTTATGTATCAGATTGCTAGGCAGTGCAGGGGGCACATGCATCGTAGGCAGCATGGTTGATTTATATATGACTTTTTTATGCACATTTTGACTATTGTTATGTATTATTATGACATATTTGAACATATTTTAATTCTATGACATTTTTCATATTTATATATTTCTTGCATTTTAAATTTATCATGTTAGTTTTTTTTTTTAAGTTTTAAATCTGTTTTTGAATCAATGAATGTGAAGTTGGATTAAATTGATTGAAAGAGTGTATGTTGAAGTTGGTATATAAAAATAGGTTCAAAGCGGGGAAAAGCCACTGTCAGTGACCATCTCAAGGGCACAATGGTAGTTAACTACCGTTTGCCCTACGGTAGTTAACTACCGCTAGATGGCAACAGTAGTTAACTACCACTGCGTTCCATTAATGCCACATTGCTTTTTATCTTGACAAACCAAATCTTCCTTTCTATTTACTCCTAACGGCTAAATAATAGTAATAATGTACTACACGACTCTAACTAAAAAATTACAATTTATTTAAAATGACTATAAATTAAATACTAAACTAATAGAAGGAGAGTAAAAATTTAATTAAAAGAACACTGAAAGTATGATATGACATGATGTTATCACTGACAAATTGAATGATGAAAATGCATATTCACTCTTCATATTGTTTTTTTATTTGGTGAAGTAACCTAGTGACTGGAGCTCACACATTTTTAAATGTGGTGAAGTGCATAGATTATGGTGGCTGGTAGGGGTGGGAATAAGCCAGGTCAGGCCAGACTTTGATAAGCCTGAGCCTGGCCTACCAAAAAATTTACAGGCCTAAGTCTGGCCTATGGCCTATCATAGGTCGTTTTTCTTGGCCTGGCCTGACCTATTTAAAAGTCTGGACTGGCCTGAAAGCCTACTTCCAGGCCTACTTTACATTAAGGCCATCAAATAGTCATTTGGCCTACTAAATAGGCTAATCAAGCCTTAAAGACTACTTAAAAGCTTATTTCAGTACAAGTTTTAACTAGATTAAAGTCTACTTAAAAGCATATAACAACAAAGCCTATTAAGGGACTAATAGATAGAGAAAAAGGTGTTTATATTTTTAATGTATCAATTATTTTTATATAGAAAAAAATATTTTTTAATAAATAGGTATTAATATGTCGGCCTATTAGGCTTAACATGCTTTTCTAGAAGCCTAAGCCTGACCTATTTAACTAAACAGACTTTCTAAAAAGCCTAAGCCTACGCCTATCTACTAAACAGGCAGGCCAAGCCAGGCCAAAACAGGCCAGGCTGTAGACCCCTGTAGGCCGGCCTGGCCTATTCCCAACTTTAGTGGCTGGAGCGCACACATTTTTAAATGTGGAGAAGTGGGGGTGTCAGGGGTTCGAACATCTTCCCCTGCATATATTATGCAATGTCTCTACCAACTGTGTTAAGCTCACGGAGACCACTCTTCATATTTTTTAAATATGATAAAAAAAAAATCATGAATATATGATTTTTCTGGTAAAAAGCATTTGCAAGAAATTCTAAACCAATTTACTTGTTTTTCGACTTAATCACCATAACATTGAGACTCTCCCAAATTTTTTCCTTAAGTGTTGCCTCAAAAGTTCTGTGCCCAATTAGATTGACAATGTCAAACTCTCTTTCTCTGATGAACTCATTCTCCTTGATAACCTGATACCTCTCATCTGCCTCTGGGGTTTTAAACATTTGGTAAGATGGTAATTGAATCTGTGGGTTTCGGGGAGGAATGGATGAAGTCACCTCTGGATCTTGTCCCCTTCTTCTTTTGTTGGTGATTGGGTTTGTGTTTTTGGATGTTTTTGGGGCCATTTGTGGTGGTTTGGAATTTGGATGTGTTAAATGGGTTGGATGGTGAAATGAGTTGATGAAGTTGGAATGATTTGGTGTTTTGGGTGATGATTGGGTGAAGTATGAGTAGAATGGAGTTGTTTGGTGAATATTTTCAGTTTGATGGAGAAAATTTGGCAGAGCTTCGCTTAAGTTTGTGATGGAGAGATTTTGCTCTGTATCATGTATTTATAGATCCAGGAAAATCGTACTTCGATGGTCCATAATCGTAGCACAATTTATTTAGCAACGGTCAAGATATTTGAAAACTTTTGAAAATCGTAGCCCAACTTAAGCATATCGTACGAAGTTTTTCGAAACAAAATTGACTTTCGAGCCTAATAAATTGTAGCACAATAAAAAGGGATCATAGCCCGATGCTTTTTTTTAAGGGTTAATAGTGCTTTTCACCCCTGTAATATAGGCTATTTTCGGTTTTCGCCCCTATAAAATTTTTGGTTTGATTTGCAACATTGTAAAACTTTTTTTTTTCTTTTCGGAAAACACCCCTCCTCCATCCAATTCATCAAATGCGCATATGTGGCGCTAACTTGGTTTTTTTTTAATTTTCTTTTATTTGTAATTGTCCAAATCATATTTTATTTTTAAAATATCTAAAAATTAATTTTCTATAATAAAAAAAATCCAAAAAATCAGAAAAATATTCAGATATTTTTCCAAAATATGTAAAAATCGAAAAAAAATCAAATATTAAAAAAGCAGTAAAAACGATAAGATTTTTTTGAAATATTCGGTTTTTTTTCGAAATTATTTTTTTTTAAAGATTATGGAGTTTAATTTTCAAAATAAAAAAAAGTTAAATTTAGAAAAAACAAATTCGAATTTTTTTTTAAAAACAATTCAGATTTTAAAAAAATTCTGGATACAAATTTTTTTAAAAAATTAGAAAAAATTCAGATTTTTTATTTTGAAAATTAAATTCCAGAAATATTAATAATCTTTTTAATTTTGAAAAAAAACTGAATGTTTTTTCTGATTTTAGAAAAAAAAATTCTAAATTTAAAAAAATAAATTTTTGATTTTAAAATTTTCGAAAAAAACTGAATGTTTTTCCTGAATTTCAGAAAGAAAAAATAAATTTTTTCGATTTTATAAATTTTTGGAAATTTTTTTTGAATATACTTCTGATTTTATCTAATTTTTAATATTTTGAAAAAAAATCTTAGTTTTTTTTCAATTTTTAAATTTTTTGGAAAAAAAATCTGAATATTTTTTTCTGTTTTTTAAAATTTTCAAAAAAAAATCTTAATGTTTATATCTAAAAATATAAAATTTGGAAAATATTTTTCGTAATAAAAAAAATCCGCAAATAAGGAAATTTTTTTATTTACAAAAATTAATTTTCAAATTTTTTAAATAATTTTTATTTCTAAATTAATATAAATGAATTTATATTATAATTTTTTTTAATAAAATAGGAACAAACTGGGACACATTCTTCAGTCTTTGTCCATGATAAGGCTTCAATCTTTGTCCATTCACTTTAAAAGTTCTCTCACCATCTAGTGTCATCACCTCCACAGCTCCAAACTGGGACACATTCTTCACTATGAATGGTCCTGACTACTTGGACTTCAGCTTCCCTGGAAACAACTTTAACCTAGAATTGAACAATAAAATTGATTGCCCAACATAAAACTCCCTCAGAACCAGGTTTCTATCATGATACTTTTTTGTTCTTGCCTTATAGATCAGCGCATTTTCATACGCTTGCAACCTCATTTTCTCTAACTCGTTTAGTTTTAGCAGCCTTTTCCTACCAACAAGAGTTTGATCAAAGTTTAAAAATTTTATAGCCTAGTAGGATTTTATGTTGTAACACAACTGGTAGATGATAGACTTTCCCATAAACTAATTGGTAGGTAGAAAAACCAATTGGCATTTTAAAATCAGTTCTATACGCCCAGAGTGCATGATCAAGTTTCCTAGACCAATCTTTCCTAGATGATGCTAGAATTTTTTCTAGGATATGTTTCAGTTGCCTATTAGACACTTCTACCAGACCACTGGTCTTAGGATGATAGGGAGTAGCCACTTTATGCTTAACATTATATTTTGCAAGATCATTTTCTATGTATTTGTTGCAAAAGTGCTTCCCCCATCACTGATCAAGAGTCTAGGGGTTCTAAGGTTAGGAAAGATATTTTTCATCAAAAAATTAACAACATTATGGGCATCATTAGCTGTGCAAGCAATTGGTTCCACCCATTTAGTCACATGATCCACACACACAAGGGTATATAGGTCAGAGTAAGAGGATGAGAATGGTCCCATGAAATCGATGCCCAAATAGTCAAAAGGTTCAACCTCAAGAATTCCATTGAGGGGTATCTCATTACTCTTAGAGATGTTACCTGTCCTTTGACACTTGTCATATTGTCTGAAAAATTCCTGACCATCCTTAAACAAGGTTGGTGTAACACCCATACTAAACGTATCTAGAAAGTTTAGCATGTGCATTATCTTTAGTACTGGATACATTAAAATTTACAAGATAAGTTTCTTCGAATGAATATATACACAACAACACGCGTTCGTACAATCAACAATACAATACAACTCGTCTAAAACGTAGAAAATACATCCTTAAAGTCCATAGCATCCTGCAGCGGGTACGAACGAGCATCGGCTGAAATATCCAT
>Ga0228710_1012529_pt1 | contig 10485 bp, 5 predicted proteins | sample MedpolnodulmetaG_FD_177995 | JGI IMG/M metagenome (GOLD analysis project Ga0228710, IMG submission 177995) | Root nodule microbial communities from Medicago polymorpha collected in Santa Monica, California, United States - pink nodules | ecosystem: Host-associated > Plants > Roots > Nodule... | reverse complement strand
GATAGAGATTTATATATATATATATATATATATATATATATATATATATATATATATATATATATATATATTCTAATATGTTTCTATTCTTTTCTTTCATTATGAGTGTTCCATGTTGGATTGTTATATGTGCTTGAAATTTTGGTCGTTCTCTACGAACTATTGGTTGTATTGTCATACACACAAGGCATTTTTTTGGGTACCTAGAGCCTTTTTCAAGCCACCCTGAATATTATTATTAATCCTTTGTGAAACCACTTTCAGCCTCCACACATTAATTTTTCGTAGTTACTATTATGTGACTTTGAATCATGTCACAAGTTTGAACGAAATTGATTATATCTGTTTGATTTTCCTTTAGAAGTTAGATAGGTTGGAGAAATACTTGTCATGTTTTGAAATTAAGTTTGGCGTTTCTCTTTGGAATTAGCAACATTCTATGTTTAGGGGTGGTGTACTAGTATAATTTGGTTATCAAAAAAAAAAAATGGAAAAGAAAAATGTTCAAAATGATGGTCTACACAAAAATAAAATAAAATCAAGAGACTTAAACAAAAGTTTAGTCCCTTCAAAAATAAGAGAATAAGAAGTTCTATTAGTGCCCAAATTCTTTGAACTGGATACATAAATTAAAGCTATAGTACCTCATAACAATGGTTGTGACACAATTTGTGACTGAAGTTAAATGTTTGGATGACAAAGATCGTAAAAGTATTTCAAATATTAAATCCTTAGAAACTAACTCCAAAGTTCTTGTTAGCCTACTTCCCCAAATATATCCCACCTTAACCTCAACCACATTATAACCTTGAAAAGTTCTCTATATGTGTGTGATGATATATACCTTGAATGTCTGTTTAAAATTGCTTCAATCTCATAGCAAGGTACAATCACATGAACTGGAGTGTGGAAAATGCCTTGACCAGCCTCACTGGTTTTAGGAGATACATACGCGTATCTTGGAATTGTATGTGGTCGAAAGTAAGAGTATCCTCTCTAAGTTTGATCCGCTTGTATGAAGGTTGTACGCTAGTCAAGTTTGATAGTGGGAGGAATTAAAAATTGAGCAAAGCCTCCAGAAAGGTATGTTTTATTCCTTTAAATTCATGTGAATTCTAACTTCTTGTTATTGTGTTCTTGAGGAAAAGCAACAATTTAAGTTTGGGGCTGTGATGATAGAGCCTCATATGACATTTTGGCTATATTCTTAGTACTTTTTCTTTACATTTAAAGACAAAAAAGATGAGAGTAAGAGGGGTTGTCAATGGTTTGAGGAACATGTTATATTGTTTTCATTCGAGTTGTTGTAATTCAGTTTTATCCTAGATTATGCAACTCCATAGGTGTTTCGAGTCTTTTGTAGCAAGGAATCATGTAAATCAACAAATCAAGACATCACATGAAGGATCAATGATGTAGAATTGAAGATCAAGTGTTCTTAGAAGGTTGTTGAAGACAATACAAAGTGACGAAAATTCATTTCAAGTTCATAGGAGTTTTCAGACGGAAGAACAATAAAAAACAGGACGAGAAACGCAAGAAATCACACATGAGGGGCTGCCCAGGTGCCTTTGTGCCTGTACCATGCACCCTTGTGCTTGGGACAACATTCCTTGCTGCCACAGGTGCCCCGACGCCCGTAGACATGTGCCCATGCGCCAAGAAACGGGTAAAACCCGCTTTTTGCTTGTTTTTCCAACTTGGATAGGCAGATAAAGCCCAATTTAATTCTATTAATCCCTAAGTTACCTCATGCTATAAAAAGAGACCCTTGCACACTATTTTATCCATCAAAAAATATTTGACGATGAAGGCAAGGGTCAAACATTAGAGTTCAAAGGCAGGATTTCCCCTTATTTTGTTCTTTATATGGTAGTATTTTCTATTCTTTTCTTATGATGCATGTTGTCATGAACAATTAAACCCCTTGATTAGGGTTCCACGATGAACCCCTTCTAATTTGTTGGAATTTATTAATAAAGTTTTCATTCAGTTTATGCTTTGATTGTGTTGAGATTTAAATTAGATTATGGTCGTTCATTAATGCTTCGTCAATTGGTTAACTACGAGTGTAACCTTGGGAATTGATATGTAGGATTAAAGTAGGCACTGACATCCCGAAATTTTATCAGTTCATTGGTTTTCTAATTACTACTTCTTATAGAGGTTAGGAACTTAAGGTTTGATTTCTTTTCGTCATTACTCCTTTCATTAGAAAATCGAAGTACATGACTTTGATTGGTCCTACACAAGTTATTTAAAGAAACCAATGTGAGTTTTAACGTTGGGATTGATTAAATCAGTGATACACTACATAAGTTGTTTGATTTCTTAAAAGATAATTCCAATAAAGACGAAGAGAGGATTCAAGAAAACCCTAATCATCGTTAATCATCTGAATCACAAAAACCTAATCTTGCATTGGGCAGGTCAATTCAACCCTGGAATTCCATTCACTTTTATTTACTTTCGCTTTTGAAATAAGTTTTATTAATTACTAAGTTGAACGACAATCTATTTGGATAATGATAAACTTACTACTTTGTTACTTGTTACGATATGGTGCACTTGCCAATTTCGTCCATCAAGCATATCTGAAATATAGACAATTTTATTCTTAGTTACCCATATCTTTATGGGTCCTTTTGGGTTATTTTTGAAAAGTTTTCCTTTCATTTATGCCTGAGCTTGAAGCTATGTTGGTGAGAACTGTTCAAGACTTTAGATTTAAAAGTTTCTTATCTTAAATTGTCCTTAGCTACATGTTTTGAGATCTTTAGAACCTGAGACTTTTGAGTCTTTGATTTGGACTTGATTAGAATCTTTTACTTTACAGCCTTGGATTCTGACTTGTTCAGAACCTGGGACTCAGAGGCTATAGATTCTAGTTACTCATACTCTGAGCTTTTGAAGCTTCTGGAACAAAGTGAGAGTAGAAGCCTTTCCGTATGCACTAAAGACAAGGAGGTTTCATTGATTTCATAGGAGTCTGCATCCCCCTGCGGTACGAGAATCAGTAGGTCCACCATTTTCCAGAACATCATTTCTAATCAAAAGGCATTCATTTTGTTTCTCATTGAACATGCTTATGATCTCCAGCAAATCAAACTATTTTTAAAACAAATTCTTAATTCTTTTGATTTTCCCAAACAATGTACATCAAGTTCTTTAACAACATGAACTAACTCTTCATGAGTAAGTTTAGAAAATACCTCTTCATCATCATCAGAATCTGATTCAGATTCTGCATCAGAAACTATATTAGCCATCAGATCTAGGATAGCTTCTTCATCATCTTTTTCAGATTTTGACTCCTCATCAAGCTTGTCCCATGTTGCCATAAGACTTTTCTTGAGCTTGCTTATGCAACTCTCTTTCTTAGAGATATCCTTCTTTGACTTATCATTCTATAACTCTGAACAATTACCAATAAAAAGACCAAGTTTCTTGCAGTTGAAGCAACCCTTCTAATCCTTTTTCTGGTTCTTGAAACTTGATCCTTCTAAACCACAATTCCTACCTGAAAACCTTTTCTTATTGGTCAGGTAATCAAATCTCTTGGGGAAAAATGTTGTCTCCTCAAGATCTGAATCATTGTTAGACCCTCTATCATGAGTTTCTTCTTCTAACTCAACAACTTGAAGAGATATAGCAGATTTTCCCTTAGATGTCAAAGCAATGGATTTGGGCTTGTTAGTATGTTCATCCACAATAAGCTTAATCTCATGTCTTTTGATATAATATATCATTTTCTCCAGGCTTAGCTTGTTCAAATCCTTTGCTTCATAAATGGTCGCAACCTTTGGTCTGAGCCTGGCAAGATGACTTCTGATAATCTTCATGATATGATCAAGAACAGTATAGATTTTGTTCAGAATCTGAAGGCCAGATACAAGAGTTTGAAATCTTGAATACATGGTTTCAATATCTTCATCCTCCTTTATTCTTAAAAGCTCATGCTGATGAACTAATTGGTTAGCCTTAACGTTTTTAACCTGTTGGTTTCCTTCATAGGTAGAGCATATTGACTCAAATATGGATTTAGCTATAGACTTATCCATTAATTTGGTATATTCTAAATGAGGTGAAACATCCACAAGAGTTCCACGTAATTTGTGATGCTTCCTGTAGATTTTCCTCTGAGCCTCAATAAAACTATTCCTATCTACTACGATTCCTTCTTGCTCTTCCACCATGAAAACAGAGTAGCATTTCCATTGAAGTATGGAGGTCATATAGAATAATTGTTCTTTTCAATAGTGGAAGTGTTGTAATCATAGTTGACAGTTTAATTGTTGTTCTACCAGAACTAGAAGGTCCAATACCACTTTCATCAGTTGACATCTTTTTCTCTGGATATTTAACTATGAGATTGTTAGCTTGTATTTTTGACAGGCTATAATAAATGCAGTCAACTAAGGCTCACTCAAGTGCTAAAGAAGTCTGAAGCAGTTCGACACTCAAACTGGATCGAGTTCATGGACTTAAAGAGATATTAGCATTTGACGGAGAGGCTTCGACAAGTACGCTGGATATCGACAATCAAGAAGGATATTGAAGAGAAGTTGGCACCAGATTCGACAAGCCAAAAATAGCTAATGTCGAAGAAGATATAATTTGAAATTCAAAAGGTGTATGGGGTAGTTTTTAGCAGTTATGCACCAACGGTTTCTGTATAGGCAGTTACTTAGTATAAATAAGAGTTTTCCATAGGGAAAACGGGTCACAATTCGCATACACACAAAACTTACACACTCAAACTATCCGTACTATAGGAGAAACGAGTAAACAAGTTGCAAATATATGAATCTGTGTACCACTTTTAATTCATTTATGCAATTTTACCATTTTCTTTAAATTCCTTGCAATTTATCCTTTTTCTTAGCATTTTGCTTCTCAAATTCGACGCGTGTTTGGTCCATCTTTTACACTTTTTTGGTTCATCTCAAGAACATACATAATTTTTGTCAAACAAGAGCACAACATGTCCCGAGATTTACTGGTTGATCTCTCGAGTTAACCGTTTTACGGAAACCAGCGTTTGTTTACTAAGAACCAGGGTAAACAGAGATGCGTAAGTAGTTGAGCACATAGAGTGCTCTGATACCAACCAAAGGTGTGATAAACACAAGGATGGGGTTCTAAACTGCGTTGGATTTTTAAATCTTTTATATGTGTTTTAGTACTGGTTAGAGTCTGAAGTTGTTTAGTGTTTGACTCAGAGTCTGATAGCAGCGATGTAAAACAAACACAAAGATATATATATATATATATATATATATATATATATATATAGAGAGAGAGAGAGAGAGAGAGAGAGAGAGAGAGAGAGAGAGAGAGAGAGAGAGAGAGAGAGAGAGAGAGAGAGAGAGAGAGAGAAAAAAAGGTAATTATATTGTTACTCATACAATTCAGGAGTAGTTCAGTTCCCTTGCACTTCCAAGGGATATTCACTATAATCACAATTCATTGTAATTGCCTAATGACACAACCAAGATACTTCATATGCTCAATCTCACAAGCAAGAGACTTCCAAGTTCTCAATCACAATTGAAAGAGACTTTTAAGAGTTTACAAATGAACGAGTTTTCTTACACTTGATATACAATTCAAACATAACATACTCTTAACACTTTAAAATTTCTAAGATATGAACTTAGTAAGAAATTCTTAAGTGTTCTATGTGCTTTTGAATTTGATATAGTAATGGCACAGTTAAAATTGAAGAGTCTTATTGTTGTTCTTCTAGTCTTCAGCTCCTCTTATAGGCAATGATTTGAGAGACACTAGAGAGTGTTAGCGCATTTAGAGTCATTTAAAAGCTTCAATCAAGAATGTTGGAGTATTGCCTGATATGGATAATGTAGTTGATGTGACATTTGAAATTCCTTTAATGCAACTAGAATTATTTATTTGTATCTGCACACGATAAAAAGAAGACAAATTGTACTATATGAGTCTGATAAAGATAACTTTAGAAGAGGACAAAGTCTAACGTGGATTCTGGGTCCCTCAAAGTCTTGTGTCTTTCACAGTCTAGTGATCTTCAGAGTCTGGTACCCTTCAGAGTCTGATGGTCTTCAGAGTTTGATGCAGATCTTCGATTTCTCTTGATTTCAAATGCTCTTGTATATATTCTTCAAGGATCAAAGCTTGATTTTATACCATGAATTTTAATCTATGGTTCTGCATACTTGAATATCTATTAGCTTATCTAATTTTTCTTTAATACCTTGTTATCATCAAAACTCTAGAGGTATTGTACAAATCCTATTTTGTTTCAACATCTTCAACATTTTTTGCTCCAATCCAAATGGTGAGGATGGTTCGTAATGTTTGTTGGATGCCATGACAATTTTGGAAAGTTTGGATGATTTTTGGGACGAGATTTGATTTTGAGAGGGGAATTGGGATTTTAGAATTGGGAAAGGAAGAAAAAGGGTGTTGAGTTGTTGAATGAAAAAGGTAGGGGAAATTTTTTAAATAGGAGGGAATAGAAGGGTTGAGTTATACTCCCTCCGTCCTAAATTATAGGTCGCTTTGGAATAAAATTGTTCTATATTATAAGTCGCTTTACAATACCAATGAAATTTTAATGTTACTTTTTCTATTATACCATTAATTATTTATTATTCTCTCTTCTTTTGATTTTTTAATTTATCTATCTCATAACATTTATTAAGGATAATTTTGTAAAACAACACATAATATCTTTTTTTCATACAAAATTAATTACATTTCTTAAAATGCGTGAAATGTCCAAAACGTCGTATAATTTAAAACGGAGGAAGTACGAAATAGTATCTGTATCGAGTGTGAGATTCTTAATATTTATTTTTATGATGATGACTTTTGGGTCAAAAATAAATGGTCTTAATATTTATTCTTAAATAATAGTTTTAATGAAAGAAAACAGTTTTTTTTTGTTGAGAGAAATGAAAGAAAACAGTTATTAGTCATTATGATGGTCTTGCAATCCAAATCTAAAACTTGACCCAACCTATATATAAAATACACAATAATTATGTAAGAAGTTATAGTCAAACTTTTTTTTTTGTTTTTTGAGAGAAGTTATAGTCAAACATTGTTTTTAAGGAAAGTTATAGTCAAACAATGAATCTTGCTTAAAAGGATATTTTGGTTATTCATAGGAAAATAATCGATACACAATTTTTTTTAATGTTTTCTTTGTTTATTTTTTTGGCTTGCTTCCATGGTTTATTTTTGGTATAAATGTTTTAAAAGATTGAATTCTCTCGTATAAAGGTTTACTAAAGTGTAATCTAAATAAATACCTTCGTAAAAAAATAATATAAATTATTAATTTAAAGAGAAGGTAAAGTGACTTTTTTTAGTCAATGACTCAAAGGATAAAAGTTCTAAAATAAGTTATTTTTATAGTTGATAGTTTCTAGCTTATAAATAAATCTCACCTAAAAAGACATGGTTGATAACTGGTTTTTTCTTCTTCAAGAGTTTACAACTTATTTTTACTAGCTTATAATATTTTTTGATAAATTTATCTAAGTAATTTATTGGTTATTATTTATTCTCTTAATTATATTCATGTTATCTTAATTTGAAAAAAATAAATATTAAATAAACATAAATTCTTTTTGTCATTTCATATATAGTTATGATAACTCAACACAAAATTTCAAACACAATACAGACACCACCGTATAGAATACGTATTATTTGTTTTTTCCCCTCTCTCTGTCTTCTCTCCCTCCCATACCGCTTCCTTTCTCTCTCATCTCCCACCCACCAATCATCCACCACTCATCTCCCTGACCACTGGTGACCGTCGTTGCTTCACCATCTAATCTTTCTTCTACGATCTTCGTTCACCACCATAACCACCATTCTCGGATCACCATCGTCATCCCTCTCCTTAGATCCAAGTTCACAAAACCACCACCACCACCCACCAAACTAATTGACATATCCATCTCCCACCCACCGCCACCACTGTCATAATCGTCCTCACTACCAGTATTTCTCTCCACAACCACCGTCGCCTAAGCTCTAGCCCTCACATCCATCTTCATCAACATCATCAGCGGCCACCCTTTCATCTTCCGTTTAGATCTAGACCTCCACCTCCGCGGCATTATCACCACCACCTTTGTCGTCTTCTTTCTTTCATTCTAGATCTCGTATTCATCTATTGTTCTTTGATTCCATTTGTGTTTATATGATTAACTGAGACGGTGGTGGTTGTTGATAACAATGGTGGTTGTGATGAGGACGATGGGAGCTAATGGTGGTAGGGAGAAGGATGGTGGAAGAATGGCGAAAGAAAAGCACACACAAAGAAGAGAGGAAGAATGGGATCTGATGTATTTACAAAACTGCCCCTGCTACAAATTATCCATGGTATCTGTATTGTGTCAAAAAATTTGTGTTTAGTTATCATTTATCTTTCATATATATATGGTAGAAGTAAGGTTATCTTTATTACAAAAATTTACTCAAAAAATTAGACATGCTAGCATCACACAATTTCCTTTTATATCAATGTCTATCGATTGTCATTTCATAGGTGCATATGTGATTCTTCTTCTCTTGTTGCATTTCATCATGTATATTCCTTGGTTGCTTATTTCCTTCAAGATAATCCAGATGCTCCTGTTCCTTCTCCATGGATACAGATATACGATGTTTAGGTATATCTCATATTTAGTTTTTTACTTTTCATATGTTTTGCATCGTTAAAATCCAACTAATCAATGTATTTTATTTATTTATTTTTTTGAATTTTTCCTTATCATAGAGATGGTTAATTTTCTTTAAGCACATCGAGAATGGATTCTTGATATATTAGGTCGCTGGTCAATATTCGAAGGGGGATTTTATGGTACAATTATTGTTATTATGCAACTATAGATGTTCCTAATATCTGTCGAATGATAACAAATATTCAACATTCAAATGGTCTTTCAAGTGTTTATCATTTTCACATTACTTGTTGTGTTGATATCATTATTCATTGTATTGTGGAGCAACCAGTGTTTCGATGGTTGTTATGCAATTGTATTGTTGGATAACAAGTAACAATTGTTTATGCTTGTTATTCAATGTATATGACAATGGCATAACAAGCATCGAAACACTAGTTGCTCCACAATACAGTGAATAATGATATTGACACAACAAGTAATGCGAAAATGATTAACACTTGAAAGACCATTTGAATGTTAAATATTTTTTTTATCATTCGACGTATATCAGGAACATCTACAATTGCAGAATAAGAAGAATTGTCCCATAAAATTCCCCTTTAAATATTGACCAGTGACCTAAAATCATATATCAAGAATCCATTCTCACTGTGCTTGTGGAAAATTAGCCATGCCTATGATAAGGAAAAATTAAAAAAATAAATAAATAAAAATATATTGATTAGTTTGATTTTAACCCTGTAAACATGTGACAAATAAAAAACTAAATATGAGATATGAGTTTTTGTTTTCACAAATCTGGTATATGAGAGAGATATACCTCAACATCGTATATCTATCTCCATGGGGAAGGAACGAGAGCATCTAGGTTATCTTGAAGGAAATTGAGCAACAAACGAATATCGATGATGAAATGTAACAAGAAAAGAAGAATCATACATGCATCTAAGATATGACAATTGAGACCTTAAAGTAAATTGTGTGTTGCTAGCATATCTACTGTTAAAATGTGTATTGCGCATTCCTCCTTTTATATTATGGATAGTGTTACATTGAGAATATATACTGTTTGTACCAATTAGTTTTTCAAAAAAGGGATTTTGCCATGTACTTTGTACTTGCTGGTATTTTATGGGTATTTTGATCATTTTATATGTGCTATCATGTTGATATGAGTTGAACATTTGATTTACCTCATCTAAATGTTCGAAATGGACCAATGGTTCATGGTGTTTGGATGAATGACCAAAATGTTATAAATTTTTTGGAAAGTGGTGTTTGCGTCGATGTCACAACAATGTACATGTGTTATTTGTCACTTAATTGTATTTGGACGTCTGGCGCATACTAAATTTTTTGACAAGCAAGTGCACCATATCACACAAGTAGTAAAATAATAAGTATATCATCACCACATGGATTTTTGTTTCTACTAGACAATTACCTTTACTTAGATAAAAACAATTAAATAGGGAGTTCGCATAAGAGTTTATTTTCAAGAAAATAAAGCATAATTCAACAGAATAATAGAAGACGATGATTAGGATTTCTTGAATCCACTTTATGTTCCGGTTGTGTCAAACTAGGTTCTAATCCGATTAGCAATTAAAGGTATGATGAGATACTATGTTCATGACATTTAGAAAAATAGTCCTATTCCAGTTATGGTTCAAGGGGGTGAAGATCCTCTCCATTTCCTAAATAAATGGAGATTGTCAATTACTATAGTTTTGAAGTAAATATATGATATTAATGTTTTCAATTCTTGAAATATGTGCATTTATATCATATATTTACTTCA
>Ga0228710_1012528_pt1 | contig 10486 bp, 6 predicted proteins | sample MedpolnodulmetaG_FD_177995 | JGI IMG/M metagenome (GOLD analysis project Ga0228710, IMG submission 177995) | Root nodule microbial communities from Medicago polymorpha collected in Santa Monica, California, United States - pink nodules | ecosystem: Host-associated > Plants > Roots > Nodule... | reverse complement strand
TCCAGAATATTCTGGTCCTTGTTAAAATAATTTTATATTTTAACTTAACATCATTTTTCTCATTCTGCTTATAAACATTCTTTAGAACATTCTGATCTAAATCAATTAATTATTATATACTCTAATCCTGTTGGACTAACATACACCAAGAACACTCTTGAGTATAAACTTAACTTTCAGGAATAATCTTTTAAAAGGGTCACAATTCAAAACCCCCCTTTCTTGTGACGTTTATTGCTACTTCAATTACTTTTTTAATTTGTGTGAAATAATTAAATACGACAAGTATTACGGAATAAATTATATATTTTAGGCTTATTTATATGTTTAGTCCTTGCAAATAGGGGATATTTGAGTTTTGGTCTCTGAATTTGCTAATCCTTCCAATTTTGCCTTGAAAATATTAATCACTTGAGTTTTGGTCCATGAACCGATAATCTCGCTGATGTGGCTATGTTTAACTAATACGTCTAGTGTTGACTGAGATGAGTGATTGCTGACTCAAAAAAATTAATATGAATGACGAAAATATCCACTTAAATCAGTCAATGTGGAAGTGACCATTATGCACTTTTCTTGTTCCTCTTCCTCATCATATAAACCTACAAGAGTATATAATCTGAAGTGATCTGAAGTGAAAACCTCAACACCTCAACCACAAATAAACAGTAACTCAACAACCGAATCAACACTAGAAATATCAATACCTGAACCAGAAAAGACACCGGTTCTTCCAATTTTTGATTTCAAAGAAGGAACAAAATCTCCATGGAAATTCACTAGAGAAGCTCCAAGACTATCTTTTGATAGCAGAGCTGTTGTGGATGTAAAAGGAACAATGACAATCCACCCAAAAGAGGAAGAAAAATGACAATGTTTTAGATCTAAACACAAAAACAGAACCAGTCAAAAGAATAATAAAACAAAAGAAATATGTATATGATTATGTTGATTTTTTCCCTGGTCCGAATGTTTCGGTGTATCAAGTGTATACAGAGAATCTATCAAGTTCTTGATTTTGCGCAGATATTTCGAGATCGATTATGTGCTTTTCAGCACTGTTTAGTACAATCTTTCCATAAGTTTTGTAGAGGAGAAGGTGACAAAAGTTCTGGTGGTTGAATGATGAAATAAGATCGGTGTTGTTTGAAAACTCAATAAAATGCGGACCACCCATTTACAAGGACTAAACATATAAATAAATCTATATTTTGAAGAAATATTAAAGAGTACCCTACAACGATTGATTAAAAAAACAAAAATAAAAATATTATATTACAAACGGTGAAAAATAAAAAAAAAAATTACTTCCTTTTTAAAAATTTAAAAGTTGTACTGTAGTATTAATTTCTAATATAAACTTTTTTTTGGTTAGTCGTATTGCCTTTATGTTGGAGTGCTATATAGTCTATAAATAATTGTAGAGTGTAGACCAGCTTATAGGTTTCATAAGTGGATGCACACTCTCATAATCATTCTCTTTCTCTCTCTCTCCAAAATGTCAGAAGAGATAAAGAAAGGGTGCACAAAATACTTGTACTGCCTCCTCTATTTCAACGCCAGAAATCATCATCATCATGTCCCTCTGTTGTTATGTTCTCAATCACCATCATTATGCCCACATCATCCTCTTTCCTTTAGGTCTCAACCACCCCACAAACCTAAAGGCACCATCATTACTACAACCCACAGAAAAAAAACAAGTTCAAGATCTCACTCCACTCTTTATTTCAGAAACTTGTATTGCTTCAACAATCAAAAAAGTTTGCTCTACTATTATATGCACCCCCCACTAGCTACCATCATTTTCTTCTTTTATGTGAGCTTTGTTCTTACATAGTTTCTGACTGAAGAAGGGTGCACTAGTACTTTCATTCATTCTCAAACTCTCTTTCAAGCTCTTATATGGGGAATCAAGCATCTTGGTCCGATTCATAATTAATTTGCTACATCAAGCAAGTTAGTTTGACTCCACTTTTTACTATAGCTTTTATGTATTTTTTCTTTTTGTAAGCTTTTTCTTGATGTTGGTGAAGTTTTTCCCTTTGTTTTCCATGGTAAGAAAGTTCTTGAATCTAGATATCTAGGGTTTATGTATCCATGAAAAGTGATGCAAAACTTGTTATCTTTTGTATGTTTTTAGTTTGAGCTATGCTTGTAATATTTAATTTGATTTTCCATCCCTTCTTTGTATTGAACTCTCTTAAATCTTAATATTAATGATCTTTTCTTTTTTATATATCTATTTATTTGTTTGATTTTATGTGGCTCATCAAATTAGGTCTCACCAACATAAATAAAAAGCAATTAAGTTTTTCTCTAGATCTATGTCACGACCTTAGTTACAACTTACATGTCTTCTCCTTCTATAATGATCCTTTGAATTTTAGAAAATTAATCATAACTTTTTTATAGGCAATCATAACTACTTATGCTAAAAGATTTATAATATTTTTTGCGTGCAAATATATATATATATATATATATATATATATATATATATATATGCTTCTTCTTCTTCTATCGAAAAGTATGTATTGTGTATACAATTTTGTTTATAGTTTTCTTTTATAAACAAATGTTTGTAAAAATTAGAGTTTAAATTCTAGATCTCATTCTCAAACTAATTTAGACGTTTCAACTCAACTACTTGAGCTGCAATATATATGTTTGATCGTGTTTTCTAGCCCTAGGTGTCGTTCATACTTGATGTATACTTTATCAAATCTAGATTTGTTTTGTGAAAACTATGACCTACGTACATATTCAAGTTTAAAAGTTTACACATAAAAAAAAAGTTGAAAAGATTTTTGTAAAAGGATCTACGATGAATATGTTTGAATGATGACAGAGAATAAACTGGAAAAATTGTTTGATGGTTTTTAACTTGGTTCTTCTTTTGATAATGTCCAACAGACAAAGTGTTATTTTTAATCTATCATTATCATATATTCATAGTACTTTTTTGTGAATGATGTATATTGCCTAGATCAGTGTATATTGCATGATTAGATAAGATTGGATCTACCCCTCAATGATCTCTGGCGAATTTCATTTTCCCTTGAAATGGTGTTTTATTTTTGATGATTTGTTATTAAAAGTATTCATATTTCCTTCAAAAAAAAAAATTCATATTGAAATTACAAATATTTTTATAATCAATCAACCATTTAAATCGTGAATAAGCACTAGGTCAATTATTTGAATAGTTTGATATAATTCAGATGATCTATTTTTTTGGTTTTTAACCCTCTAAAAATGAGAGGAATGGGGCTCTAATAATAAAGGTCTTGTAAATGTCTCACAAGCTTGATATCAAGTCTATTGAATTTTAAAGGTGTAACTTTTTTACATTGTGGTTAAGATTTTTTTTTTTCCTTTCTTAGATGATGTGGTAATCCACTCATATAATTGTGAGGTTCTGGGTTCGAACTCGGGTTACGACGTCCGCCCTTACAATTCCAGCATTTACCAATTGAACTTACCAATTGAACTAGGACGTCTAAACTTGTGGTTAAAATTTCTATTGTAATGGGTTGATGTACTCTTTGGATTTATTTTATGAACTTCTGTTTGTTTAAAAAATATCCATTATATAATTTATGTTTTTATTTCAAAAAGAAAAAAGTGGTATATGTCACCATACTCAAAGAGGAGATAGACACAAGTCATCTTGATGGAATGTTTCTTTATTTTATTTTTTTTATATAGATAATGTAAGACGAAAAATATTCAACCTAACATCTTAGACTAATAGAATGCATTTATTTTCCTAAAAAATGCACTCATCCATAATAAACAATCATTTTTTTTTTGCTACTTATAATTCAAACTTTTTCTGTGGTGCATGCAGATAATATTCTCTTACTGAGAAGGGTAACTACTACAGCATATGGAACTTGCTTAAACAGTAAACCTTTGTTTAATGAGGGATGATAATAAAAATAACTTATAATTGTTTATTAGCTAATTTTCCAAACAGTTACACTGTATGTACAACTAATAATTTTTTTTTTTAATGTTCAACTAATTAATATTTTGAATTAAACTAAAATTTAATCCTACGTACATGAATCTTGTCAATTATGGAGAGAAAGACACACTAGTGCAAATCAAGGATACAAGACCTGTTTTTTTAGAGATTTAAGACCACTTTTGCACAAAAACAGGTCTGAAATCTTTAAAAATCAGGTCTTGTATCCCTGATTTGCACTAGTGACATGACCTAATTTGAGTCTAACACATATTAGACCATAAAACTCTGTCAATTGACCCCACTTAAGAAGACTATAGACCCTTTTTTAAGTTAAGGACATGCTAAACTAGGACATTGGTCAAGATGATAAAATAGAAATGTTGGGTTGGAATATGACGAAAAGTGGTGAATTTAACTTTCGAATTTTAAAAATTGTTGTTTTCAATGCGACACTGATGCTTTTGATTTTATTAAGAAGTGTGTTAAAGATACTCGTTAGGTTAAAGATACTCGTTAGCATGACCTTTTAAAATTAAAAGAAAGTGAAGAATGGGTTCATCCAACTTCCACATGATTCCATTTTTGAACCTTGTATTGGCGATGTTTTCTCGGCAACCATAATAGGAGAATTTATTTTCCATCTTACATGTTTCTTGCGTGTCCTATGTTATTTTAATTTAATATATGTTCATATTATATAATCTGAAGAAAAAAAAATATGGTTCAATTTATATAATATAAAACATGCATAACCTACTACCATTTTAGTAGTTGCAAATTTTTTTTCCCTAAAAAATCACAAAAAACAAAGTGAAAAATGACAAAACGTATCAATTAAAATATAAAAAAGTAACATTAAAAAATCTATAAATCACGCAAAACTTGGATTTTCATGAGAGTTTGAAAAATAAAAAATGGATCTAAACGATAAAATTTTAGATTTTGAGGGGCAGAGCCTAGTACTTTTTATGGGAGTCTTGTTCCTAGTTTTTTTTGTTTGTGATTTTATGGGTAATTTTCGGAGGAACTGAACTTCCAAGACCTGAAACACAAGTGGGAGCCATGAGTTAGAATCGTTAGTATGGTTGTTAAACTAGTATACCTTTCACAAACTAGTATTTTCTTGTGAATAGTAAGTAATTGTTTTAGCAAGGCCTAAAGTATGGGGGAGGAGGTGAAAGCTCTTTTGCTTGTTTGACATACAGTTCTGTTGTCGATTCGAAAGGTTAGGAATGATCAAATCTTTTCTTCAAAGACGATTTCAATTGAAGTGGTGGTGGAATCGATCAAATTTTTGTTGCGGCAGTGTCTCAAACCTAAAAAGACAGGGGCCTTGCTTATATTATGGGGTAGCATTTGGGTGACATTGTGGTTGATGACATTGGTCAACCACAATGTCACAAATGTCTTTCTTCTTTTTCTTTCACAATATTTTTTTGTTTCTTTGAACACTTGTGACATTGTGGTTGATCAGTCAATGTCACCAACCGCAATGTCCCCAAAATATTATCCAATATTATGAATGGATCTCATTTTCCTTGGGCTATATTCTTAGATCACTCTAGAAGCATTTGAAGATTATACTTTTCATCGGGGTTTGAGGGTAGAGTACTACTTCTATTTTATCTCTTCATGAGGGTCTAGCAATTTATTTGATTTTTTAAGAACAATTGATGCATTTGAAAAATAGTTGTTTATGCAATTTTCCTTGTGTTCTCAAATGCAATTTATTGCTCCTATATTTTATAGATAAGATAACAATTTCAGTGATAAGTTGCACCATTTGTTTATTTTATTATCTATAAATTACAATTGATGGACTCTTTCACCTAAATTTATTTTGGAGAATTTTAGTCATAATCGACACAATATTTTCTTCTTTATGTTTGTTTGATTTTTTTTTCCATGAGTTTTGATTTACGTCTCTCATTCTTGCTTTTTCACCTCTCTTCTATCAATAAAATATTCGTAGTTTGCGGCATAAGATAACTACTCTATAGTGCTAACCTAATTAAGATGAAGAATCTATTCGACGTTCTGCAAATCAATTTTCTTAGAAAAATGGATTATGAAGTTTGTATTGATTCAACACCCCATTTGTACAAAATCATCTTATAACTCATATACCAGTATTTTTTTTTTTTTTTGACAAATCTCATTTACTATCTTGAATTTAAATGATTTACTTATACAAATTAATTTTTTTTAAAGAAGCTAAAATGAAACACAAATTAATACAAATTAATTGTTAACTAGATTAAGTTCATACATCCACTTAAAAATCTTACAAATTACTCCACTTAATTGTTAACTAGATTAAGTTCATACATCCACTTAAAAATCTTACAAATTAATTGCTAATTAGATTAAGTATATATATCCACTTAAAAATAAGGAAGTAAAAAACAACAAAATATGTATGAAACACACTTATGTGACACATCATATCTTATTTTATTTTTGTCCTTTGTTTGATATGCACTTGCATTTAAAATTTCAGGTTATCCAAACTCCAAGTCATTGGACAGATGGGTGAAGTGTGGATAAGAAGATGAAGAGAGCCAAGAGTCCAAAGAATAATGGTTGGTTGCAACTTCAAACTTTCAACGTCAATATTCAACTTCTTTTGTCATGATAACCAAGCAACTACTAGATTTTTTTTACAACGTGTGGCTAGCTTCTACCCTCTCCAACTTTTTTTATTCTTCTATTCCATAAATTCAGGATAAATTTATATTAGTAACAATTACGATCCCAATTTTATTTTATTTTGACTTTAATTTAATCAATAATAGATCACATATAACATTTAATAAATGAATTTAAAAAAGTAAATTTTTGTTTATAATAGTGATTGAAGGATGTACGCATTAACCTTATAAAAATTTGAGTTTCATGATATTGTTGTGGTAAATTAGTTTTACTAAGTTTAATAAAACCTCATCAAAAATCATTTTACGAGTCATCATAAAATTAATTTATGATCGAATATCGAAATGACAAACACGATATAAAACTCAAACATAACTACAAAATCTTAAATTTGGTATCTTAGCAAAGATATCCAACCTAAAAATACATTGACAACAAATGTTTTTTTCCTATAAATTATATCATATCAAATTATCAATTTTATTTTTTTATCCATAAACTTAAACTCAAAATCATGATTAAAGGGTTTGAGTTTAGTTTCATTCAAACCAACCTGAGATTGATAACCATATAAGCATTTTATTAGAATTGTTTTTATTGAACCCACTTGAATAAGTTTGATGATGTTGATTTGTGACATTGAAGTATGCTCCTTAAAGTTTTAAGTTCGATTCTTGTCGATTTGGATTATTGTTGATTTCAACCACTCAATGACTGCCTTTGGTGAATCTTTCTTTCCAACCATTTTTTTATGGCTTAAATGCACTTTTGACCCCTATGTTTGTCGTCGTAGCAATTTTGACCCTCTATCAAAATAAAAATGCAATTTTGACCCTTTAATTTTGCCATGTTTAGGGAAATATGCTCTTTTGGCCCCTTATCTTTACAAAAAAATTGCGATTATGACCCTTTTTTTGGATCACGTGGCGGCTTCGTAGTATAGTTGGGAAAATTAAGGGACCAAAATTGTATTGTTTTTGTTAGGGGGCCAAAATGGCTATGGTGATAAACATAAGGGGCCAAAAGTGCATTTAAGCATTTTTTTATCCACAAAACTTGAACTCAACATTTTATGCAAGGAGTTCAATTTCATTAGAAGCGGGATAATTTTAATATCATTTTTTTCACCATAAAATCTATCTACTAGAAATAGTGCTACTTATTTTTTTTAAGGAAAACAGTCGTATTTAATGTATGTCGAATTTTTTTGGCTTGCTCAAGAAAATGCATGTCGAAAATTAAATATAATTATCATTCGAACTCGAATATTCATTCGTAACATTGTGAAAGTCTAACTAACGTTATTCTGTACACTCAACCCGATATCATATCATAACTTTGTGTTACTCTTAAAATATCTTTCATTTATACTAGATCATAAAAAATAAAGAAATTACACAATATATTTAACTCATTTAATATTTTACCATTTTCCACACAAAATCAAAAACCATAAAACACACATCACAAAATTGTATCTTTTGGTTTTTTCCAACAAAACTTGATAACCACAGAAACACCATTGCTCCATTTCATAGCAGAAAACGAATTTACCAGCAATGACCACTCAAGCTTCAACCTTCGCCGTCTCTGTTTCCTCCGCCCCTTCCCCTCTCCGTCGCCGCCGCACCTTCCCCGTTGTTCGAGCTCAATGTAAAGTTCATTCCAAATTTTTAACTTTTTTCATTTTTTGTTGTGTGATTGATTTTGATTTTGATTTTTTGATGGCCCAGTTGGATTTTTCATGGGAAAGTTTGATTTTTTGAATCAATGTTCTTAGTAGTGTTTGTTTAGTAAGTGTTGTTAATGGTTGGTGTTTATTCATTGCGTTATCCAGAAGATGTTTGTGGAAATGCTTCTGAACTGAGTTTTGAAATTTTGAGTTTTCATCTTGAATTTAGTGTATGTTTGGTTCTGCGTTGACAAAAATTGATTTTGACTGAGTTGATTTTGTAAAATTGTTTCCGGCTAAAAGTGAGATGAAGGTAAAATGATTTGCTTGGATACATTTATGTAATAGTGAGTTGAACAATAAATCTGAGTGTTAAAATCAATTCTAGAATCAAAAGCTTTAGTTTTTAGCTTCAAGTAGAATCAATTTTGAAGGCAAAATCAATTCTACTTGAAAGTAATTGAACATGTTTGAATCAGTTCTACACTTATGGAATCAATTTTGACCATTCTAAAAGTGAAGCCAAACATACATCCTATGTTTGGTTCCATGCTTGGGGCAGTCATAATTGGTTATGGAGATGTAGTATATGTTTTGATATATCTGGTTGCTCTTGAGTAGAATTGATTTTGCCTCCTGAATTAATTCTAACATGAAGTTAAGATTTGTGGCTTTTGAGTCTAAACGTGATTTTTACTATGTAATTCATTGTTCAATTCACTTTTACGTAAATGAATCCAAACACACCACCTTACATTCAACTCACTTTTAAGTAAAATCAAATCATTCAAAATCAATTTTGTGCAGAACCATTCATGCACTTATTTGCTACCTCGGGAATTGGGTTTTGATGTTGAACTTTATGTTTGTCAAATTTGAAAGCTTTTTGGGTTCTGGCAGAAGTTTGAACATGTAAAAGGAATGTTGTCAGCTGCACATGTGCAAACCTGTGGAGGTGTAAATAATAGAAATAAATTAGTTTTCTTTTCTAACAAAAATTGTTTTGGAAATCAGCTTGAACTGACCAATTCAGGTACCAGTATTATAACTGACATTAGATATATGAAATTAGAAAAATATAATAATAATGATGAAATATATTGTCAAGTAGTAAATTGTTCTCATAAAATTGTTGATGGTTATAATTTGACACTTCATATTGAAGGGGTCTGAGTATCTGACGCGTGTCAAACACTCCATTCTGGTGTAGGAATTTAAAAGCACCTTTTTTGGACGCGGCCAGAAAGCCTAACCGGCACTTCAATTTTGGCTAGATATGAAAAAGGACACAGTTGTTACCGAAATTGAACTTTTTTAAAACGATGCTCATGTGTGTGTGTGTGAGCACGCATGTGTGAATGTTGACGCTTACCTTATGTGTCCGTTTATATGCTTGTACTTCATAGGTTATAAATGATGTTCTATATTAAATACAAATTTGCAAATGATTATTGAACTAGTATGTCATGAATTTTTAAGTGTGGTATAAATATTTTTTAATATTTCAAGTATGAAATTTATTGCTTATGCGCTTTTTGAACTTTCTAAATATATACCGGTCTAGCCGGTGATTCACTGATCGACCAATGACCCATTAACCTAGTACTCATCTTAGGATGTAACTGGTTCAACATTTATAACATTGCTGGAAACTATTGTTTTATTTTAACTTTCTCTGTTTGAAAGTTAGTTTTCTGTGGCCAAATTCTGTTGTTGTGCTTTCAATTTCGGTGATTTGATAAAATTTCATTTCTATAGAAATAATGTGCTGGTTCTTTCAGTGGAACCATCTGATAAATCAGTTGAAATTATGCGGAAGTTCTCAGAGCAATATGCCCGTAAATCAGGAACATTCTTTTGTTCGGACAAAGGAGTAACTGCTGTTGTTATCAAGGTACATTCTCTATTTTTTATCTGCTTCTTGTTTGATTAGCACACACTGCCAAATATAAATTGCAGTTTCATACTCATTTAGTGTTTGATGCAAATGTTGTTGCATCAAGTCTTGGCTGGCTGTCTTGCAATGAAACTTTTGAAGTTTTGTTAAACGTGAATCATGGCAGATTCATTATTGTTGGCAATCTTTCGTTTAATTTTCATGAAGGACTTATTTCTACTTGCAATTCATTTTTTTTTTTGTGGGATCTTTACCTGTTTTTGTGGTGTGTGAGTGCAGTGTACATATA
>Ga0228710_1012527_pt1 | contig 10489 bp, 5 predicted proteins | sample MedpolnodulmetaG_FD_177995 | JGI IMG/M metagenome (GOLD analysis project Ga0228710, IMG submission 177995) | Root nodule microbial communities from Medicago polymorpha collected in Santa Monica, California, United States - pink nodules | ecosystem: Host-associated > Plants > Roots > Nodule... | reverse complement strand
TTACGAACCGAACCGAACCAAACCATTACAAATCAATTAATTCCTTTTCACACAAAAATCTGAACCCTTTTTCTAAACCCTAATTCCATTTCAAATTCAATCAAATTCACCATCCCAAACATAATCATACGTGATTATTGAAGTTAGAAAGGTACCGATTATTATTTTAGAAAGTAAAATGGATTAGAAAACAGAAATCATGAAACGTAGTAAAGCCAGTAAAGGAAGACAACAGAGAAAGATTGAACTAAATGGGTCTTGCGCCTAACAGTAGAATTGATCATACAACCAGAAAAGAAGATTTCACTCAGAATTTGATACATGAATCTCAAACATCAATAACAATATGTTATGCATTTAAGATTTTTTAAGCTTGTTATTGTTTCTTCTAATAACTATAATAAGCCTAAAACAGAGGTTTGAAAGAGAGAGAAATATCTTAAAAGAAAAAGAGATGAAGTGGAAGAGGAAGAGGAGTTAATGAGTTTGAAGCAGTGAATTTATAGGACAATAAGGCAAACAAGTTGATGAAAAAATAATATAAGTCGTACATTCAAATCTAGAAAGATAATAAAGAAAAGAAAAAGGGAGGGTCCTTAATTATTTTGCTTTTTTTCTTTCTTTTCAGTGATAGAGAGAGATAATTAATAAAGAAAATAATGGAAGAAGAAGTAACTAGAAATAAGCAAATAGTATAGTGGTGTAGGAAGTAATATTAATAGTAAGAGAATGCAATGCAAAGTATCGAATCGAGATCCAGCTGGTAACCAGCAATCACATAGGACGCAATATGTCTTATTTGAAAATACTTCCAAACCATACGGCATCTTCATTATTACCGATATTTTTTAAAATCCAAACAACCGGTTAAATTAAATTAAAAAACGGATACTTATTAGACAACTGGTTTCATTTCCATGGTTGATTTCAGTAGTTCCTATTTTATACATTTTACTTTATTAGCCTCAGAAAGCTACTCCAAAATTCAATGTTAACGATAGTTTTCTTGAAGACTATGTGTGTTTAGGGTTGGTGGTGGTGTTCGCAATCACAAAGGTGCTTGAGTGGCTGTCTTTTTTTACTATAAAGTTGGAGGCGATGTTCGTTGGCCGACTTGCGTGTTATATAAACATGTCTTGATTTTTGTCACAACAAAGGTTATAACTATATTATTTGTGAGAATGTTGTTAATCTATTTTACGATAGCAGTGGTCGTACATTGCACGTTTATGCTACTGATATCCTTTATATTAGAGATGTTTTACATGAAAATAATACTACTACATTGATGTATGTTCTTAATAATTCCATCATTTGGTGATGACCTCACTCTTCAAGATCTGCCGCAAAAAACCGGTTTTTATAACCAAGATCCGCGACGGGAGCCTTGCGCATGACATTGGGCGCCTCGCGCTCAACAGGCTTCCTAGGCAAGATTTGGCCTCTACCAAGAGCGCCTCGCACGCCTCATGCTCTAGGCTGATTTTTAGTCGCAATTATTACTATTGAGGATGAGGATACCATGATAAGAGTCGTCGTCGTTTAATAGTTGGAGAGGCAAGATTCAAAGAGGCACGATTAGTAATTTTTTACTTCTGATTGTGAACTTGATAGTTAGTATAAGATGTTAAATATTGTTTATTCCGGTTAGAGAAGCAACACATCTCCTAGAATAATGGAGGAAGACTAAAAATTTACTCAATAACTTCTAACTTCTTTCATTCATAGTTCATACTTCAAATATAACTTACAAAATAAGTGCTTCCCTAGTATTTAGGATACGTGGATTGTTCCTTGAGCACACTTTGTTAAAACACTTTTTACAAAAATAAACAATATTCATTCATTAAAGTAGATATAGTATATCAAAACAATATAAATTCAAAGTTGTTAAAAATAAAAAAATTGGACAAACTCACAATAACACGTTAATAGCATAAAAAGGGAAATAAACAAGTCTCTAAATATAACTATATTCAAGTGTTTGAAATAGTCATATATCTTCATATGTAGCGTTGACGATGCTAACTTCATTGATTGAATTTACATTGCATTAAAGTTAATCTTTTAACATGAATCAAATAAACGTCGAACTTTGACATAAAATAAAAAAGAGTATAAAAATAAAAAACAAACAACGTCATGTTAATACGACGAAATCACAAAAACATGGAAATAACAACAATTTACAACCCTCTCCTCCTCTTCCTTCTACAACCATTGTTTTCCATCGTTGGTCTTTCATAGAAACAAGCTTCTTTGGAAATTTTCAAGGATTGTATGAACGGTCAATGGGGCTCAGGGGCATTGTTTTCTTCTTCCTGCCCTCCTCTTTCCTCCTACCCTGTCTCCCCTCCAACAGTGAAGCTACTAGTATGTCCTATCAGTCGGAGCCATTGGTTAGGTTACCCCCTAGAAATAGTTTTAGGTTCTTATGTAATAAGATTAGGAATAGTTTTAGGTTCTTATGTAAAAAGCTTAAACATTATTGTAATGTATTATTCAAATATCAATGAAATGAGTTGTTTTTATCTTTTTGTCTTTTTATTTCAGTTTTATTTGCATTTAACTTACGAATCTCAAAGCTTAAAATTGAAAAAGTTCTGGAAAAAAGCCATTCTGGATTTTGAAATCCGGATAAATTTGGAAAATTCTAACAATTCAATCCAGAAAACGAAATCCGGATCAGGGGTAATTTTGGAAAAAAATAGGGCGTGCGAGGAAAGACATAGGGTGGAGAAAGTAAAACTTTTAACATAATTAATGTGATGTGATGGGGCTTTGGATCTCTTTTGGACCTATTTGCATCAATAAAGGCCCAACTTTGGAAACATGCTTGTAGCTGCTATCTTGTGTCTCAGTACCACGATAATTGCTCTTCTCCCATCTGTTTTTGCTCAATCCTATCAAAATAGTTGATCGTAAGTTAATTCATGTAGGTGTATTTTTTAACATGAGTTAATTCACGCAGGACAGAAATGAGAAAAAAAAAACAGATGAGAGAAGTGCAATTATTCAGTACCACACGCATCATAGTTGTAACAACAAAGGGAAAAGTCACCATTGCAATGATAAAGATATGTTTACATATATTTTTTCACTCAAATATAATTTGCCATCCAATTTATTTTTTTTACGGATTGCTATCCAAAATATTAGTAAATGTTTTTTCTATGAAAATTATGAGGAAAGTTAACTAGCTTTATTTTATTTACAACATTATGTTTTCTCGATAAAATTATGAGTGTGTTTGGATGAGGGAATGTTTTAAGAGAATTTAAATACTTTGAGGTGAATTCCATTGTTCAAGTCAAATTTAGAGAATTTGAAATGACACCTACAAGCTAAAAATTTCAAAATTCTTAGTTGTTATATTTTTTCAAAATTTGCACTTTGGTCCTCAATTTTTCCAAAATTTTCAATTTGACCCCAATAAATTTTCGAAAAATTGCAAATTGGCCCCTTAAAATTTTGAAGTTTACAATTTGACCCCTAATTTCAATTTTTAAATTTGGCCAAAAAAATAAAATTTATAAAAGTTGCCCAAAAATGATGACAATGAATTTTTTTTATTACTCCATCCAAACAAAAGAATTGATAAATAAAAGTAATTTAATTGAATCATTTAAATTGCCTAGAATTCTAAATTCTCTAAAATTTCTCAATCACCTCATCCAAACACACTCTTAAGGTTTATCTTTGGGACTTGATTGAACAATTGCTTTTGCATACAAGCTCCTTTCGTGAGCTGTTCTTTCTTCTGTTGGATAAACTTTTCTTCAGTGTGGATAAGAGCCCTTCTACTATTGGTTGTAGAAATCGAAATACAAAGAGCTGGTTTTTTCATGCAAAGTGTTTTTGCAAATTTTTCTGTTAGAATTAATTCAGTATGTGTAGAACATCTTATTACATGTGGCATAAGTTTCAACTAATATGATTTCTTATTCAATCAAAATTTTGCTTCTCGTGACTACCTATATATGTACAAATGATACGACAATAGAGTGACATAAGTTTAATTTTGCTTCTTACTTTGCTAAAAGAAAAATTGCTTCTTATTGAATTACACTTGTTGTTATTACAATCAAATGATAAGAGATTGCAACTCCATAGAGTTTGAAATGGTAATTAACGATAATCAAAGGCAAATAATAAAATTTGACATGTCTAATCTACATGAAGATCCATGTCATAACTAAGACTAAAAGCACAAACAACTTAATTTGATTCTTCTTTCTTGGTGAGCAAGCTTTTTCGGGCACTGTTGGAGAGGCATTTTCGGGTTCGAGTGGTTCAACATTAATTTCAACCTTCATTCCATGAAAGCAAAAGCCTCTACCACATAGAAAGTAATATGTCTTCGCCTCTAAGAGTTGGAAAACATCTCTTCCTCCTCTCGTGATGTTGCTTATGAAGCCCTTATCAACACATTTCTCATAGTTTGTTTTGTTCACCTCAAGAACATTATAGATGTGCTTATCAAAACCGAAATCTATTTACAAAAAAAAGGAATTCACTTCAGTTAATAATAAATATTTGAAATGATATAAAATAAAATGCTCAAATATATATTAATCAACATGTGTCAAGAAGGATATGAAAATTGATGAAGGAACGTACATAGCCAATCACCCTGGTAGAAGTGCTCATTACTTGCCCAATTTGTGAAGTTAATTTTTGGATCCCAAGTATACCTTCCACCTCCAACCCTGTGCAACACAGGTTCTCTGCCTTCCGTTATGTAAGACCCCATTGTAATGAGCATTAGCAAGCAAACTATTATTTTTCTACCAACCTCCATTCTCTACAAAACCTTCCTAGTTCCTATAGTTTAAAGTTTTTTTTTTAATTTTCAAATGGACAAAAAGAACATAATTTAGTTGCAAAGTTCATGTCACGAGTGTGATGATAATTGAAGCCAAAATTTATGTGTTTGTAACAGTTTTACCCATCAAAATGTACCCATCATGCTTTTCTAGTTTCAAATTAACATGTGGTTCATCTTTTATTTACTGCGTCAAAGTAAAACGAACTTTTGATCATGCATTCATATTTGATGCAACATGCAAATTAGTTGTTAAAATCACACACGAACTTGCTCATTTTTTATGTCGTCTCAATCATAGATCTCATCAATTTTTGGGTTGGTCCAACAATTTTTAATAGAAAGTAGGGTTTAAAGCAAATTTTAATATACGTAATTTTTTTTATCTTCATATGTGGCCATTTTATTTTTAAAATAAAATAAAAATAAAAATATTGTACTGGCAGGCCTAAATATAAATCATGAATAATTTTGACTCTCGTTATGAAATATAATGTTTAGTGAACATAAATATTCAATGAATATCCGTAAAAAAAAAAAGGTAAATATTCAATGAATATATTGAAACCTCTAATAGACTATGAGGACCAATTCGATAGAATGTGATTTAGGGAACTACTAAAAAAAACACGTTATTACCATCCTAACCAACAAATATAAGGTGTGTGTATCGTGTATCATAGATCAACACAATATCATGATTGACGCCATTGAGGATTTTAGTATATTTCATTCGTTAACAAGTGCACATAGGTATTTGTTAGCATTTTTCAAATGTTAACGAAAGTGGTAAAGTGTATCTATGGTGCGTTTGATGGTCAGGATAGGGAGACATGATATGATACCTTAATCATATCCTTCTTAAATCTCATGTTTGATGCACCAAAGGGATATGATAAAATAAACCATTTTCCTATCCTATCCTGACTTTCCTTTGTAATTTCTATCCTGAGTATAGGCTGAGTTAGAAATTATCCTGATGAGATTAGAAGATAATTCTGCCGTTTTTAAAATATTGTCATTTTTAAAATAATGATAGCATGTATTTTCTATTATAATTAATAACATGTCATTTTTACAATATTTAATTAATTATGAGAGCAATTTTTTCATTTAATTATAATGATATCTTGTTTGTTATCATGTATGCATCAAACACATGATATGATTAATGTTTATCATGTCCTTATCATATCCAATCTCTGTCCAGTTTTATATCATATCCTGGCCATCAAACAGTTAGCTTTTAATAGCAAATCGAATGATGATTGCTCTTTAGACACCCAGTGATTGCTCTCACCCATCCGCCGAACAACAATAGACTATTATTCAATAATTTTGAGATTAGTTGAGCTACTTTTTAAAGCAGATCACCCAATTTAAAATGTGTTATGAGCAGTTGTTAACTACCATTCAATTTTCATAGGTGCCTAAAGAGCAATTTCCAATCGAATGGGCAAGGAATGTGTTCGGTTATCAAATTCTGGCACTAGGCCCTTGGTTGGTGGTGTTGTACCTAAGGCCCATGTTGACTTCGAGGATTGAAGAATTTTACCATACGCCCCTACAAACAATTAAACATGCCAATTTTATCCCTTTTGATATTTAAAATTTTACACTTTCATTTAGCACTCATAATTTTAACCTTTCCGGATTCATGTGTTTAGCCCCTAGATGACATTTTCAATTTGAAAAAAATAAATATGAAAACTTACCTTTTCCAATTTATAAAATTTCCCATAAACATTATATTTATGTTGTCCGGTTTGTTAAATTTTATGAATGTATAATTCAGTGAAGGATGCTTGTTAATTTCGGGAATCATGCTTCTCCAGTAAGGTAATGGGAATAAACAAGGACATATTAAATGAAACTAAATTATGTATGAAAAATGAATCACAGGACAACATTATATCACTAAAAAAAGAACTAAACCAAAATACCACAATCAATTATAGTTAAGAAAATAGAAACAAAGAATCGGGAAGTTGATTGAAGAGTTCAAATGAAAACTAATAGTCCATTGTGTGGATGAACTAGCGAAAAAGAAGATTAGTGAGATGGGAGACGGTCTTTACCGTATAAAGCACACCAAATTTGGGTTTGAACTTGAAATTCAAATCTAGTATTTTCAGTGGCGGAACCAGAAAATTCGAATAGTGAGGGCATCATATATATAAATTTGTAATAAAAAAATGTAAAATTTAAATCGGTGGTCAATATTTTGGATATGAGAAATGCTAGAAACTCTCTCTAACAATCAAATTTCTATTAAGTGAAATTCATGCGCGTCTATTTTATATGATGTGAGACCCATTTCCAAAGTGTGATATCCTAATGAATTTCATCTAATAATAAAGTGGATGTTAGAGACAATATTAGAAAGAAAAAAAAGTGTCCATAACACTCCTCTTATGCATTTTGAAACCGTTTTCCACAATTTTATCCTCCTCTTTTGCTAACATATACTACTAAAATTATTATTATTTTTCTCAAAAGCTTGTTGCTTGAGCTTGATTGACAGTTTAATTAACTTGGCCATAGTATATATTGTCCTTGCTTTGAACAATTTGCTACGCACTCATTACAAGTATAAGGTTGCCCCACACTAGTAACCCCGATATACCAGAGACATGAAATTGATGCCAAGAGAACTAGTGATCAGGTTTGATTGTTTGGTAACAAAAATTTGACCTTGAATGAGCTGAATTTTAGAATAATTTTTTTTCTCAAATGTTTGTGCAGGCAGGAGCCCACACAAGGCTCAACCTGCCTCCGCCAATGAGTATTTTAGTTTCGATCGGGATATGAAGATTGTTGTTTTTAGGTTTTGGGTGCACATGAATAGACAGTTTTTCAGTAAAAATATGTACACTAAAATACTTCTTAAAAGTTTTATGGAAAATTTTACACACCGAAAAACTTAAAATGAAGTTCTTCGTAAAGAAATGTATGCTGGAATTTTTTTGAAGAGATTTATGGTATGTATTTAAAAATTGATTCTCTTATTCTCTTGAACACTTTGAAAAAAGTTAAGGAAAGAGTAAAAAACGAATGTTTCAGTTTAAATATGCGGGCAAAAAGGACTGTTCATATAAAATGTAAGGATGAGGGTATAATTTTTAGGGTATAAGATATAAATTTTCAAGGATTGGTAAGAGGTGTGTTGGACAAGCATTTTTCCATATTTGGGGACTGCAATAAAAAGATAAATGAGGCTTAATCGATTAGCAGATTTCGTTGGGCAGTGTTTCGTTTGGTGAACAATGTGTGAGATTCTCCGCTCACCCTCAGACGTTTCACATTCCTCAAATTTTTTAGAGTTCCCTTGTTAATGTTTTAAAAATGAAATGATGTTTTTGGATCTATAATCCAAAAGAAAAGGAAAATTAATTATTAAACATTTGAATTTTGAAATACGAACTCAGTGGAAAACCATAAAACATCTACATATACATAAAACGACTGAACCAATGATAACATATATAATTATATCAAAATATTCTTCCATATATAAAACATAGTTAGTTCTCTAATATTATACATTTTAACTAATCTTCGATGAAGTCTGCGATATCATCCTCTATACTCTCAAGACTAATATCTTCAACTTTCTCAACATCTTCTAACTTCTTATCATCTTTAGCCTTATCAAAGTCATCAACTTTATTATCATTTTGAGATTTCGCATCATTTCAAACTATTACACCACCGTGAACACGACTGAGTTAATTGTACTTACAAATTCTAGAACTCTCGGTTTGATGTGTCTGGTTGACAATGATTTTCTCAGAGACACTCCTCACCCTCCCCCGAAAGAAGAGGATTTTCTATTTCTTGATGTGTTTGAAGTTGTCAACCATAACATTTTATGTCATATGTACCTGCCTACCATGTTGTTTTTAACGAAAACATTAGGAGTTTAATTTATAAATACTTACAATAGTATTTGAAATTTGTGCACACGCTAGGCATGGCGTACCATGCATTGTCTTGTTGTTTTTAATTAATGTGACATGTTTCCACGTTAATTAAAAGGGTCATTGGATGCATAGTGACAATGCTTAAAAATTACACTCTTATTGTTTTAACTAGACCATCGACCCGTGCGATGCACGGGTCATATGAACTATAATATATAAGAATAAAGTATATCACATTATAGATTTAACCTGTAAACACGAAATAATTTAAGGGAGATAAAAAATATTTGAGATTATGGAAATCAAAATATCTATAGTGTTTTATAAAAATAAAATAAAAAACACAGAGAGAATTAAAGACTCGATTAAAAATGTGATTTTTAGATTCTAACCATTAACATAGTAAAATTGGTTGTTTACAAAAATGTTAATTTAAGATTTAGACTTAATAAGGTCTTAGTTTAGAAAGAAATAAAGTTAACTCACATAAGGACTTATATTGAAGAATGCATTTTTTAAAAAAGGGAACTTTTTTTCCAACGATTCAAAGGGAACTTATAATTACAAAATGTGAAGTATATTACATCTATTTAACATATAAATAATAAATACAACTTACATTTTTCTATCCTTTCAAAACAAAAATAACTCCCATAGGAACTTACATGTAGGAACACAATTTTGTTCTCAAAGGAAACTTATAATTACAAAGTGTGGAGTATATTACATCCATTTAACATATGTTTTTGTAAAAAGGGTGATCAATATAGGGAGAACATAAACCAATATACATAATGAAATAGAAATGAACTAAAAATTACTCCAACTAAGTAAAATCCTCAGATGCAAAGGCATTGACATAAAAAATTTAAGCATAGGTGAATCACATGCAAATATAATCATGTTTGTCCACCAATTTAGTCGTTTAAGTGGATCAAGACTAAAAAAGGACTCCATTTACTCTTCATGCTGAATGAAAAAGTAGCAATGTCTCACTGACAACAACTAATGCAGTGCCTCACAGTGATTCTGCAAAAACTTTGGCAGGAAATAAAAAAGTAAATGAATATAAAAAATTAACTTAAGCATGATTACCTATCATATATTTAGAGAAGTTAGAAACATTAAAATCTCAAAATAAGCTCAACTGTATAAAAGTAGCAGACAAATTAAGCATTATTACCTGTTATATATTTAGAGAAATTAGAACCCCCAAAAGTATCCTCTGAGCTGTGCATAATCCAAATAGTATCAAAATTATTGTTTCACCTGTGAAATGTAGAATGTAGGAAATTAGTTGCACGCTAGAAGGTAAGGAAAATAAAAAAAAAGATTTTTCCCAACCAAAACTAGATAAACCTTTGAAGAATACCAAATATAATCAGAAAATGGCATAGCTTCTCTCTCATTCATGCATTAATAACATTAAAAAAAATCTGATATATCTAAAATACCTCAAAAAAAGAAGTCATAGAAAGGAAATTTTTGAGATATCGGAAGGGTTTACAAAGGGAATGAACCAAGATTCATGATCTTTAATTGTCTTCTTTCACCCAATTATGTCATTTTGTTTATCTGCTATGACAACAGAACAATTGAAAACTCAATCAAACAACATCATTCATAAAAATAAAAATAAAATCTAAGGAAAAATAGAGATCACTTAATATATAAGATTACTTTTATCCTACTTCTGATCAAATCAGTAACCATCACAATGCCTAAAGAAAACTAAGCAAAA
>Ga0228710_1012526_pt1 | contig 10490 bp, 1 predicted proteins | sample MedpolnodulmetaG_FD_177995 | JGI IMG/M metagenome (GOLD analysis project Ga0228710, IMG submission 177995) | Root nodule microbial communities from Medicago polymorpha collected in Santa Monica, California, United States - pink nodules | ecosystem: Host-associated > Plants > Roots > Nodule... | reverse complement strand
AAAACTTAAATTAGTAAGAGGAAATTGGAGAGGGATTTTCATTTTTCATATGTCACATATTTTTGTCCCTAATTTTACCTTGTTTAATAGTGATATTAGATATTTATTAGAATTAGAAAAATAAGATAAGATTAGATATGTGATATTAGTGTACCTGTGCTTGGGAATTGTTGGCATAGCTGGCCTCTCCTTTGCCTCCTTTCATGCTAAACAACTTCTCCAGCTCCAAATTGGACACAACAACATTTTCTTCCACAGGAGCCATATTTGTATTGTGGGAAATGAATGAAATAATATATGAAAAAAAGGTGTATTATATATGTATGTGTAAGATAGGAAAACCAAGAGAGAAAGAGTTGATATATATAGTAGTGGGAAGACATTTGACAAGGCTACTTTTGTTTTTTTGTTAGAGGAAAAATTACTTTAGGTTAGATTGAAAAACCGTGGCCACAAAATGGAAAATTATTGTGAAAGTTTGGTATTTGTTTACTCAGTTGGATTCTAGACACAAATGGCTAACAACGTATAATAATTGTTAAAAATTACTTAGTTAACTTTGCAATTGGACAAAGGAAAATTGCAAGGAAACTCCAAAAAAGTTAAAGGCACAAAAATTAGGCCTCATATACAACCAGAATGGCCCAAGGCTAGCACCATATAATATATATTTTTATAATGAGGTATTTTATTTACTTTTTTTATCGAAACATTTTGTCGCAATTTACTTTTTTTTATCGAAACATTTTGTCGCAGTTTTTTCCACAAATTACTTTTTCAAATTTCAAAGGATTCCGATTGCATAAAAAAAAACTAGCAAAAAAACTATTGATACAGTTTGATGATGCTTTTTTAGAGGAACAATTTGGTAATACTTGTTGAATCAATATTCACTAGAATTCAATTAATCTCTATTACTATGATAATTTGATAACAAAATGTCACATTTTGTTTAACAGGCAAAATTATAAATTATTAGGGCATAATCAAAGCATAATTCAAGCTATACGATTATGAAAAATGTCACATACTGTCACTGTTTATACAATCTGCAAAAGAAAGACTTATATCATAAGTGAGTAGGTGCGCTATATATACAAAAAATTCCATCTTAACCTTTTTTCCATTTTTTTATTAAATTGTGTACAAATTGATCTCCAACACCCTAAGTTGATTAAATAAAAAGAAAGAGTATAATTTACTGATTTTGTCCTCGTAAACATAGGTGAGTTGGCAGGATAATACATTGTTATATACAAGCGTTGAAGTTCGAACTTTAAACACTCCACTTATTTACCTTTAAAACTGAATTTTATTATTAAACTACTTGACCAACAAAAAGTATAATACAAAAGACTCTGGGGACATAGTGTCTAACCCAGTGTAACAAAAAAATTTAACAACTCAAGTGTGAAACACAAGACAACCCAACGGGGAAAAAAACAAAAGCATCTCCAATTAATTTAGAGTTACACAAACATCACGTGTACAATCTAGTGAAACCGTGTATGGACACGAAACCAAATTGCAACAAAACATGGTGTGTGAATAAACGAGCCCGGAATCCAAATTTTGAGAGTGGCAAACGAACCCTATTGCCAACACGAAAATAAATTCATAAGCCAACAACCTACATCATCTTACTTGAGAACAACAAGCTTCAAAGGTCATTTCTAATCATACAATTCATAGTCGACAACAAAGGCAGTGGCGCAACACCCCCATTTTCGGCAAGACCAAATCTAAAAAACACAGCTTCGAAGCAATACCAAACTCAAACAGATCGAGATCGTGAAGGAAAAAACCAACCATGATATTTAGTATAACACAACAACAACAACGAGATGGATCGACAGAGACAAAACCATCATCACCGCAAAACAGCAGTGATCTCAACTAGATCCGTCATTTTAAAGAGTGGACGTGATGGCGGAAGAAAGCCAACTATCGATGTTGCTTAACCGTTTTTTATTGCTTAAATATTACTCCCTCCGGACCCAAATGTAAGCAACAACAAAAAAATCTTATGGTCTCAAATATAAATAAAAGTTTACTATAATTATTATATTCAATGCACATAAATCACTTTTTTTTAAAAGGGTGTGCTTTTTTATGATGACTTAAATGCGCATAGACCACCATTTTTAAAAGGTGTGGTTTTTGGGTTTTTTTTGCTTAGATATGACACCCGAGGAAATATAAGAACATTTGCGCAATAGATCAATGATCAATACAATTAATTTTATAAGTTTATGCTCAAATAGTGTAACGCTAACCGACATTAGATTAATAAATGTTTTATTTTGTGAGTTTAACTCGGTCAATAGAGACATTACATAATATATGTTGGAATCGGGTTTAAACCTCAAACATGTCGCTTGTTCATTTTTAGTGATGAATTTCTAGGCAGTAGATTATAGGACAAAAAGAAGTAATGAATGTTTTGAAAAGTATGGAATAATGATACGTGTAATAAGGGATAATCAGCTACCTCGTCAATTAATTTTTTTTTGAGAGGTACCTCGTCAACTAATTGTTGAAAAATAAAAGTGACATACAGTATAATACGGAAGTTTTCTTTCATTTGGCCTAAGTTTGCGATGTATAAGGAATTTTATATTGATTACTCTTTCGTAAGCAACTTTTAAATTCTTGTTGGAAGATTAATTACATTTGTCGGTTATTTGGGGCTTTATCATAAACTAATGAGAGAGTCAAAGTGACCCATTAAAAGCCAAATGATGGTTAACTATTTCATGGTTTGTTAGGTCATCACCGCAGAATGACTTAGACTCCAAAAAAAAGTCTATATATAACCCCAGAAATTAAGGTTCATTGGTTTGTAGTACCTAGCTAACATTAGTAAAAAAAATAAATCAGTTTATACGTAACAAATAAATATGCTTCTTAGCTAGAAGCAAAAGGGTCATTGTCCATACTATGAGTGGGATAAATCCTCTTTATAGTTAATTGTATTCATAGAAATTAAGATAAGAATTATCTATATCTAATAGGGATGAAAAATTGAATTTAATCTCCATTTTTTATGCGTTCGGGTATCCAAACCCAACTCCCGTCCCTGCAATGAATAAATTTTTACGATAAAGACAAAAGTTTTTTCTAACACTAGAGACAATGTTGTTGTAATACATTGTCCTGAAATATGCTCATTTTAATATTTCCTCAGTCAAATGATTTGATTATTCCTTTAAATATCAACGACCGTTTTTATAACAGCATATCAACCACCCTATAAATAAAATGGTATATGCCGGCATATCAACTTTGTTTGGGTAGGTGTGACATATGCTGCCATACTTGTGTGGGCACTTGCTTCATGCTTCACTTCACTTCTTTTTTTATTAGAAATTTGTTTTCAATCTATTTCATCCTTTTCTGTTTATTTTCCTTTATTATTCTTTTGCGGGTTTTTTCCGCTATATACTATACCATTATTTTCTTATTATTTTCTGAAATGCTAATTTATTACTTATAAAAAAGGATGTTTAGCTTTTTTAAAAAGCAAAAGGTTATATCGGAGGATTTTAGTAAAGCATAGGATTTCATAAAACTGCGTTCAAAAAAAGATCTCAGAAATATTCACATACGTCTTATGGTTGGTATATGGGAAAAGGAATGCGTCAAAAGTGAAACATTTATGTCTCCCCCATAGAGTTTCGGGTTAGTTGTTGAATCTTGGGGCATTTGCCTCTGTAAAGAGTGTTAGGTTAAATCTGTTTAGATTTCATTCTCAAAAGTTATTTTCTTCATCTCATTATAAGTGTTTTATATTTCAGTTTTGCATGGTTTTTTCAAAAAATTATCATTAATTTCAAGGATAAATATAAAAATTGTAGTTAGTGTAGGTACGTGGATTGAAATGTAATAAATAAAGATATATTAATGGTAAAAATTAATGATGACTATTTAAAACTCATGAATACAACTGTAAGATTTGAGGTTTAAACTTGAGTCGAGATATTCAGCCTAAGAATATAAGTATTGCAGTAGAGTTAGAGTTAATGAACAAATAATTAATATTTTATTGGTACTATATAAAGAAACAACTCATATTTTATTAGTAGAGTTTGATACAAACAAATATTGCAAGTGAGACGGAGGGAGTAGCTCAAAATCTAGTTGAGATCTTCTCAATTTCTTAAATAAAATGGAAATATCAATGACTATAATTTTGAACAAAATAAATGATATTTTATTTAACATTTATATATTAAAACTTTGATAATGAAAAAATGGAGAGGTTCATAACTCCTCATGATCATCGTTAAAATAAAGTTAGCTAATAGTTATATATATAAAACAAAAAAAAATTAACGCATAAGATGAACATGTTCAACACATATATACATTCAAGAGTTTTGAAACCTTAATAATGCGAGACTCCAATATAACTTCAATGCATATTGCCAGCTCTCTAACACGAGTAATTTTTTCACGTTGTTTTCTTTAACTCAGACCATGTTTAATGTATTGTGATTTATGTCTCAGAAAAAGCTTGTCCATAAAATAAGCATGTTCATCCACTTATATGTCGAGAATCCCAACTGATTGGAAATCTTGGCAATACAACTTCTATGTAGAGCACTAAAAAAAGTGAAACTCGTGCCCTCCCAAAATTACATTATTTATTGTTCAATATTTATGGAAGGAATATTTATCGTAAAACGCTTAAAAACATTTGAGATGATAAATTAAATTCTCTGTCTCAAAATAAATGATTTAGTTGATTGTTTCATAAATGTCAATCTACAATTTTGATATTTAATATTTTTAATTGCTCATTAGCAAAAATTATGAATTTTAATATTTTAAAAATATTTACGAGACGAATCCATTATCTTATAATAAACTATAATTTATCTTTATATGTTAGTAGAAAAAAAAATATGATTAAAATATATTATTTGAATAGTGCACATAGTTAAGCAATGTCGTTTATCTTATGATGGTGGAAGTAGATCTAGAGTTCAATTGGTCAAAGGATATTAAAGAGGATGATGTGTCTAAATTGACAATGGGTTCCATAGTATATGCTAAAATAAGTGACAAAGTTTTCAACATCATGACCAGGTGAAAGAAAAGTTTTCCTTTGTTTATTACTAGTTAGTACTATTTTTTCCTCCAAAGTTGAAGTATGATTATACATTACAGTAATTATATTCATTAATCAGATCATAGTTATCATTAATTAACTCAACAATGATCATAGTCCAATGAGAGTAAATAATTAATTTAGTCCATAAAATTGTAATGCCTACATATGATTAAACTCTTGAGGTAACAATCTAGTTTAAAATGAGTATCCTATTCAACAAACTCAACATACAATAACTTGAGTCATGACTCATGAGTCATATGGCTGGCATTGATTAGGAAACAAATTAACTTAATTTCTGCTAATATTACTTAACCTGAGTTTGGAAACAGTTTAGTTTAGCATTAAAAATGAGAAACAAGACCATGGTCAAAATATGAACGACAAAAGTAAGTATAATGATGTGATTTTGACTCTATATATTATCTACACATTAACAAACTCCCAAAAGATTGTGGAAAAGAAAGACTAGTGATATTTGTACAATCATTTGTAATAACTTTTATGATGAATTTTTTTTCTCTATTCTTATTGGTTAAAAATAATTGAAAGAAAATAAAAGAATAGGAACATATAACAGCAATATGAAAGAAGAGTTGTCAAAAAATTATCATAAAATAGGTCTACAAATATTATTTAATCAATTCATGTCATGATGCCTTTGCAAGAACAAAGCAACAAAAAAGAATAAAATCCTAATAATTAACGTTGTAGTAACCAACTAAGATGACCCCTCTGAATTTTTACATTAAGATCCAAAAATTCGGAATCATGTCATCTGATTTTCAGCCAATTAGTAAATGGCCCTCCTCCTTTTTGAGCTCCTTCAATTCATACTCCAAAAATCACCGTGATAGTCGCTGCTTCACGTGAAACTAGGCCGGAACATTTTCTTCAGCTACCATTTATTTATCACCAAAACCAGCTTATACAAAATGTTTTTGATTTAAATAGGAGGTAGGCAACAGTATAGACTAATTTTTCTTAGAGGTTTAAATTGACGGCAAATTGTTCTCAAGAGTTTTAATGTTGTTGCATGTCTCGGTTCAAATTCATCATACAAAATAAAATGTTATATATTGCTTAAACATGATTCATTTTTGTAGGGGTTTATTTTATTTATTAGTAACCCATGTCTTTATGATTAGAGCTGTCAAATTGGTCGGTCCAATCCACTATCGTCCAACGAACCAATTTTTTATTTGAACTAATCTGATGGATCAAAAAATATGATTTTATGTTTACTTTCTTCCGGCTCAGACAATGCTAAAATACGGTTTAAAATCACAAGTTCATTTTGATAACTCTAAACGTTTCTTTTTATGTTTGCTTAATTTGTTTTATTTGATGATGTAAGAGTGGATTTCCTAATATATTTTGATCCTAAAATTCAACTCAATATCGATTGACATTTGATTAGTGGGTTATTTTTATTTTTAGTTTTATTTTTACGAGAATTAGTGGGTAATTTAGTAATCAACAAAACTCATTTTTCTTGGAGGAACAAAAATTGTTATGTTGGTGTGGACTACCATAATGTTACTAAATATGGTCATTCAAAAAAGAGAACTATAGACTTTTAGCCACTAAAAGAGAGTTGAAGTTTATGGTGGCATGGTCAAAAGATCTTTAAGAAATAATAATTCTTTCACTTTTTCATATATGCTTTGTGCAATGGCTTCTATGTGTGTAGTTTTTCTTGCGTGTCCCGGCTGGTTCATATTTGAATTTTGGTGCCATGTGGATGAGGCCCCTCATACTTTGTAACAAAAGTTTGTAATAGAAATGTGTTGGCTATGTTTTTTGATGTTTTGTGCTTTATTTCTAACAACATGCTTGTTTAGCTTTAAAGAGGAATATTTGGCCTTGCTAATCCTTTTACAAAGTCAACCACAGTCTTTCATTTTTAATAATAAAAAAACAATTGAGAGAATCATAGGAATTACATAAGAATTTGAGTGATAAAGAGGTCATGGTTAAACTCCCTCCTCTGGAAAAATAATTGTTAGCATTGGAAAATTCAAAAGAACAAAAAAAATTAGTTGCAACGTGACCTATTAATAAATTAACTAGAACCAGATTTTGATCTAAAACTATGAACAAAATTATTTTTCTAGCTTTCTCCACTGGATGATTCCCTTTATCCCCTACGAATTTCTCTAGTGGTCTACACTTACAAGTTACGTACAACAAAAGATAAACATGTTACGGAGAAAAAGATGTTTGGGGAACTTAAATTTAGAGGTCAAAGTAATGAAACCAACATCGCCAAAATCATGACTCAAAAATGCATGTCAACTGTCAAGTATTCTTTGTAAGTTAAATGTCACGTATTATCAAATTGACATTGCATAATTAATCAATGAAAAATTATCAATTGTGATGTATATATGCATACCATACTTGAAAGATCGAAATGATGCTACTGAATTTATGGTTTTGATTTTTGATGCTTAACTTATGTACTGGATTATCCTAGTTGAACCCCAGGTAATTACGTGGTTGTTATATGGGCAGTGTATTTTCCTGAGAGTTTTTTTTTGTCAAGTAGTCTAGTGGCTAAAGCTCACATGATTAAATTGTGGAGAAGTGGGGTGTCCGGGGTTCGAACTCCGACCCCTGCACATAATATGCAATATCCCTACGAACTGAGTTAAGCTCACCGAGATTTTTTCCTAAGTGTTTTTAGGATGTGCAATATACACCAAGTAATATTAGATTCATTTAATAAAGGGTTTTGTTGTCCCGTGAGCATAGCTCAGTTAGTATGACAATGCATTATTATATGCAGGGGTCGGGGTTCGAACCCCGGACACCCCACTTATTCACCTTATAAGGTGAATTATAGCTACTAGGTTACCTGACCAAAAAATAAAATAAAATAAAGGGTCTTGCTAACAAGTGCTTGGAGCATTCTTTAAGGATTTCTAATTAAGAAATCATTCTTTAAAAAAATTCAAAGATTTCGATTTCACAATTTATTGGAATCTTAACATGAATATAAAAATAAAAATAAAAAATGTTAGAACATTTTCTTATCCTAGTATACTAGTCTAGTACTATCACACACTACAACATATTTCCAATCTCAAATATCAATCACATTCTAAACCACAAGCCTTAAAAAATGGATTATGAACGGATTATTAATTATCACTATGCAGGAAAAAAATGCAAGAACAATATTCAAATGAATAATGGAGCGTAGTTATCTTAGTTTATACATTGCACTCAAATTTTAGGAACGAAATGCATGTATAAATTGAGAAATATTTTTCTGAGAGTATTTTTAAAAATGTATGCAAGTTTTAGAAAAATAAAAAGTTAGAGGAGTAGAGATAAACACATCCGTGTGTGTGTTTTGACTTTTGATAATCAAATAACACAACTTACACAATATTTAAAAAGAAAAACTAATCTAAAATATTGATGCAGGGCAGTTATTTGTATTAAACTTTTCAGACAAAACAAACCGTAGAGTGCATGGTTTGTCACGACAAAGAAGAGTGTAGTATGGTTGTTTCTCCAAAAGAACATTTATTAGCTAGGTATAGTACACATAGGTTTTGCCTATTTATAAATATCTCTATACATACCGAGTTAGTGCATTGATTTTTCAACAAACTGATTGGCTAACTATGCTGAGCTTGATCCCTAAGTGCCAGACCAAATGAGTATATATAAATAGTGAAGAATACAAGTATTGATGAAATTGAGGTTCGAATCCACATGTCTATCAAACTATAAAGTTGATAGGCTTATTTCACATGATGGTGTATGTAGGTGTTCGTCTGGTCAAGAAGTAGATTTCAAATTTTTAATATCATGGTTGGATATAATTGAAGCAACCATCATCTATCCATACAAGCCTTCTTGATCAGATCGGGAATTCAATGATATTGATATTGGGAAAGATATGAGCATGAAATTTAGGAGTTGAATTTTTTTGCTAATTAATACTTTGTATCATAAAATATTGTAGTAGCTATACATTTGCATGCTTTAGCTATACATTTCCAACGCTAGTCCTTTTAGACTTGTCAAATGTCAAAGCTTATTCAATTCGCTACATTTTGAATTATGTATTATCGGTCAAGATCCTCTCTATTTATAAATTTCTTCATTTGTTGTAATTTGGAGAGAGATAGACACAAAAAATAAGTGGTGGTGAGAACTATGTGTGACGTGCTGCAATTTGATTTGTTCAAAGGACTGACTTGTGCCGACGAGGAGAGAGCGATCAATCTTAAGATCTATGATCGGGTGATGTGACACTTTGATCTCTAGCTGATGATGGTACTCTTAAGAACTTCCACGATGATAGTTCCTTAATAGAGACTCCTTAAATAGAGCTCACGTTACACATCATTTATTTATAATATTTTAATAAAAGTATCTATTAAGAACTTAATGACTTCAATGAGAGTACACTAATAAGGACTCCAATGAAAAGTACTTAAATAAGCCCCACTAACTTTACATCATCAAACAAAAATAATTTATTTATTAAATTATAAATTACCTCATAATATTTAATTATATTCCTTAAAAAAATTAAATTATAAAATATTTATTTATTCGTATGAACTTAAATTTCTGCCACATTTGATAATAATTTAAAAATGGAAAAATTAACATTACAAATTTTACATTCCTTCGTTAAAAAATAATAATAATAATTTGCATAAATTACATTTTATTTAAAAATGATGACACAAGGAGCATACACATTAAACAAATAGAAAATTTCATTCGTTTTGATAAACCTGCCATGAATAATGAGCACATGTTCCTGACTAACAGAAGACCACACCTCCACCTCCGAACTATCCCAATCACAATCATTTAAATATTTGATTCGAGTTATTATCTTAAAACCTTTTCTTAAACTCACAATAAGCATTTATCATTGTATAAAGTTCTTTTATTTAACCTAATTTTAAAAATAAAATTCACTTTAAATAATTACAAATGGGTTACTGTATAAGTGCATATATTATCATGATCAGCAGCTATATAAAAAAAATATTCGTACTTTATTTTTAACATTTTATTACTCTACATGCTCTCTCTAGTTTCTGCTTGTGTCACCAAATAATATGATCACTTTAAATGATTATCTTAACTATAAATTTAATTTTACAGCAAACAATATATATCAAGTATATTTTGGTATATGTTTTTGCTTGTGTCCCGTGAGTTTAACTCAGTTGGTAAAAACAATGCATAAAATATACAAGGTCTGGGGTTTGAACCCGGACACTACCAAAACCAAAAAATATGTTTACATATGATGACAACCTATAGTGTAAAGATGAAAAATAAAAACAGAATGTTCACCAATATTTATTGATACATCATACAATATCTATGA
>Ga0228710_1012525_pt1 | contig 10490 bp, 6 predicted proteins | sample MedpolnodulmetaG_FD_177995 | JGI IMG/M metagenome (GOLD analysis project Ga0228710, IMG submission 177995) | Root nodule microbial communities from Medicago polymorpha collected in Santa Monica, California, United States - pink nodules | ecosystem: Host-associated > Plants > Roots > Nodule... | reverse complement strand
AATTGCTTCAGAACGTTCTGACGTTCTTGTGCAGATTATGCAGAAACTGATTTAATCAAGTAACTGTGTTGTGTGTGTATAGTGTATACTGAATTTAAAAGAGTAAAGGGAAGAGAAAGAACACACAGAAATTTATAGTGGTTCACCCAATGTGGGTTAGTCCACTCCTCACAATCTTGTGAGAGTTTCCACTATGATGCTTGAGATAACCTCTCAAATCCTGCACCTTACAACCTTTGTTCATCAGAACAATTACACAACCTGTATTCTCTAAGCCTCAGCAGGCTTTCACCTTGTTGCTAAGTTAACCACTTAGACTTTTACAATCCCTGCTCAAACTAACACTTTAGTACCCCTAAAGCTAGATGAAACTTCATTACAATTTGTGAGAAGTTTGAATGTTTGAGAATCAAACAGAGGAGGAGGAAGAAGAAGAAGTTATCTTACAAAGAGATAACATAAAGTATTGATGTACACTAAGGAAACAAAAGCCTTAGTCATTGATCAATTTCAATTGCAAGAGCCAAAAACAATCTCAAGTTGTTTAGATATGTGCTTTGCAATGGTGCAAGTAATGCTAAGGCCTTGATCTCTATTTATAGAGTCTTTGGGCTCATATAGCCGTTGTAGGGTGACCAATGGTGTTATGCCACGTGTCCTGGGCCCCACAAGCTTTTACTTGAAAATCTGGGTGAACATTCTGATCATCAGAATGTTGTTGTGTTCCCAGGATGAACATCAGAATGTTGCTGTGTTCTTCATCAGAATGTTGATGTTCATGATGATCTTCATCTGGGTTCATCAATGATGAATGCCTGATGAGTTTCTGGGTTTGTTCCAGACATGACATGAGATTTGTTGGGCTTTATCCACCAAAAAGTAACTTCTCCATATGCATCAAAAGTTGCTAGATAAAGTGGGATAAAGTTGAACCAAGTTCACCAACTCTGTCTTGGTCACTGTGCAGGAGAGAGGATAGTGGGTCTGCAGCTTCAGGCTCATGCTTCAAGGAGATTTTTTGCTTGATTCTGATCAGAGGCTAAGTTATCTCTGATGCAAGATCTCCTTTTGCAACTTTTCTCATCTTTCTACCAACTACATTGTTCATAATATGCAGGAGAGAGAAGATAGTGGTTCTGCAGCTTCAGGTTCATGCTTCAAGGAGATTTTGCTTGATTCTGCTCAGAGGCCAAGTTATCTCTGATGCAAGATCTCCTTTTGCAACTTTTTCATCTTTCCACCAACTGCACTGTTCACAGCTGGAAGCATGTGCAGAAGTGAACATTCTGATCATCAGAATGTTCCATCTGTTTTCACTTAGGATGATTTGTAAGACTTGTACTTGATGTAATCAATCCTAATAGTGAAAACATAACTGAAGTGCAGTAATTGCAACATCTAGGATGATATTCTTATTGGAATATTCCTAGTACTTTAATGTTCAATATTAAAGATCTTTTAGACATTTCTCTTGTAAATGCCTTAAGTTCTAGATTGGTCCATGCAAAGGTACTTTCCTGGACATTCATTTATGTCACGTGTGCTTTGTATGTTCTTCATGTTCTTGATGATTCTGGGTTTGCTTATGAACAACCTTCTGAACTATCATCAGAACGTTCTGATCAACATTCTGAACTAACTTTCTGAACTTCAGAATTAGTTCATGAATTTAATGTCCTTTAATTTTTTGTATCTTGGTTAATTACTCAAGAACGCACAAATACCAGGAACTATCAAAGTCCATTAATTTTTTAATCACCATAGATGTCTTTAATGATTTCTTGATCCAAAGTCAAAATCATTATAAGATATGTTCATGTCACATCTGTTCTTGCATGTTCTTGATGTGGACATTGATTTATGAGTTTGCTCTAATGAACCTTTTGAGCAACCTTCTGAACAACCTTTTGAACTCCTTCCTTTTTTACGGTTGTACTTTGTGCTGAACATTCTGATGTCCTTTAACATTTTGAACCTTATGAAGGTTGTTTATTTATTTCCTTCAAAAACTACTTGAAGCATATAAATGAGAAATCATTTGTTTTGACAAACAAGATGATTCTTTCTTTGAAGTCCAAAAGAATATTTCTTTGCATCTAGTTCATCATTGCATGTAACTGATGACTTTAAATATTCTTGTTTATCCATGAAGTAATCCTTTATTATTTCTGGATATATTAAAGGTTAATGTTCATGATTATTATGAACTCCATTTATATGAACATTCTGATCTCTGTTCATATGAACATTCTGAACTCTGAACTTCTTATCTTCAGAAGCTTTGGAAGTGTGATACTTTGAGGAGGTTCTGAGAATCTTCCTAGCTTGTATGCATATTTTCTTTTATCATATAACATAAAACTCAATGTGATTTTGTCACATAACTTCAAGCACATTCTTGTGTAGCTTGTGATGTAAGTTCTTCCATCATGATTCAAGTTCTTCCATCACGATTCTTGAGCTGTGAATCTTCATGGAGATATGATATTGTTGTTTCAACTGATGATATACTCATTTTTTCAGTGTTGAGTAGATATAATGCACTTATCAATGTGGGTGGCTTCTAGCTTATCCACTTATGTGATTCCTGTTCTTTTAACAAAAACTCAAGTGCAAACATTAGTAGATCACCATTCATAAAACTTATCATTTATTCCACGAGGTTTAATATCATTAAAACATTCATCAAAAAGATTTTTACTTCATCAAGAGTCATGGATGAACCCCGCATTCGCGAAGCCCATCTCTAAGTAAAAGTTTTCGAGAGACATCTCATAATCAATATTCAAAAGCCGGAAAGAGACTCTATGATTGGGGTTATCCAAATTCAACCGATCCTTCTTGAAGGCAATTGAGCTCAAGAATTCATAAGTGAAATTTTCAAACCCCTTCATATGTCTCATCATCTCAACCCAGCCTAAGTTGTTCATCAGCCTAACCACATTATCACTAATCTCTTGTATGTTCATAGTATGAGAAACAGGGTACCTTCAAGGGTGTAAAGGTTTAGAGAGAAAAGATTTATACCTATTTCGTTGCTTTTTCGTAGGAGGTCCTCCAGATGAGCTTCCTGCTTCCTTTCCAGTCCTCTTTGAAGCCATTTCTTTGCCTTGACCTAGTTGACTTGGTTTGGTTTTGGCGAAGGTTAGGGTTTGGTAAAAAAAATTATGGAAAAAGGTTGGTTTAGTGATGGGTTTGGGTTGTAAGTAAGATTTTTGAGTGTAAAGATGAAGATTGATGAAGAAAATGGGGTTTTTGGGTTAGGTTTATAGGGAATACGAATTTGATGAATTTGAGGTTGGAATGGATGATTGTTGTTTTTTATCGGCGGATTATGTTTGGAATGAAGTTTGGAGTTGATTTGGTAAAGAAATTTTGTGTTTTGGTTGAGTTTTGGTGGAGATATGAAGGTTTGAGGTTAAGGAGGTTTAGAGAGAGAAGTTGAAGGATAAGAGAAGTTTGTGTTTGAGAATGAAGTTTGAAGAAGAAAAAAATTTGGTAAAAGGAGGCTTGGGAGTCGCACACGGTCGTGCCACTGCAGGCACAGGTCATGCCAACTTTCTGAAGTTTTGTTGGTTTTGGCTTGGCAAGGTCAGGCACGGGCTGTGCCAAGCTTCTGGTCCTAGGGGATTCAAATTTTTCTGTTTTTCTCCTCATTTTTGGACATTTACCTACAAAATAAATTAAAACAAAACAAAACAAAACAAAATGAAATAAAAGCAATTAAACTCGTGGGTTGCCTCCCACGAAGCGTTCGTTTAAAGTCATTAGCTTGACGATTAGAAAGCGTCCTCAAAAAGGATCAAAGAGATCATATTGTGCAGATGACGCTAGAAAGAGTTTTTTCACCTTATGATCTTCAATCATGCAACAAGAATAATCAATGGGGTCCTTATTAAGATCATCTATTTCAAATCCTACCATCTCATCACTCACTTGAAAGACAATCCTTCCACCCTTAACATCAATAATAGCCCCCGCAATAGCGAGAAAGGGCCTCCCTAGAAGGATAGGTACTTGGGAATCCTCATCTATGTCTACTACTATAAAATCACCCGGGATATATATCCCTCTTACTTTAACGAGGATGTCCTCATAAATCCAATGGGGTGGATGGAGGTATGATCAGCTAACTTTAAGGTCACCCTGGTAGGTTTCAACTCACATATACCCATCCTCTTAAATAAGGACAAGGGTAACAAGCTAATACTAGTCCCTAAATCGCACATGGCCTTATCAATGGTCTCACTCCAATCACACAAGGAATGGAAAAACCACCTGGATCCCCAAGTTTTCGAGGCGATTTCTTTAAGACATTACTACATTCTTTTGTTAAGGTTATCGTCGCATTACCCTCTATTGTTCTTTTCTTTAACAAGATATCTTTTAAAAAATTTGCATAGAGGGGCATGCGAGACAAAGCTTCAGCAAAAGGAATATTAATGTAAATCTTTTTTAGCATGTTAACAAATTTTTCAAATTGTGCCTCCAAGTTAGGTTTAGCAAGCATTAATGGGAAGGGAACTTTGGTTTTATCAAGCGGTTTTTCATTCTCTATTATGGCCTTCTCACCTTTAAGCTTAACACTTTCTCCCTCAATGTTCTTAACTTTAGCAATGGTATCCTCTATTTCTTTACCACCCCCTAATGTAATAGCATTTATATGGGCTTTGGGGTTGGCTTCGGTTTGACCAGGAAAGACTCCCGGTGTTTGAGAGGAAGCAACCACCTGTTGGGCCACTTGGGAGATTTGAGTTTCAAGCATCTTAGTATGAGTAGCAATAGAGTCTACCTTAGTATTTAGTTTGGAAAGAGAAACATTCAAAAATCTGGTTTGGTTTTTAAGCTCTTGGAGCTGTTTAGATTGATTCATGACATAGCTTTCCATTAAAATTCCCAAACTAGATTTCTAAGGGACTCTCTGGTTGTTTGCATAGCTAGGTGGTGCCATTTGTCCATAGGAATTTTGAGGAGTTTTATAAAAGTTTTGGTTTTGCCTCATTCCTTGGTTGTATTGAATGTAATTCATTTGCTCAACACTTTCAATAGCACTACCTAGCTGCCAATCAACACCAATATGGCCAAAAACACCACAAATTTCACAATGAGGTGATACAAGAGTAGGTATGACAGCACTAGTATTCATTTTATCAAGTTTTTGTGTGAGTGCGTCAACCTTAGCAGCAAGATGATCGAGGGAAGAGACTTTGTCCATACCTGCCTCTTTTTTAGAGGGTGAAGAAGCAGTGATTGCTCTCTCGTTAGTCCACTGATAGTGGTTTTGGGCCATGTCCTCGATCAAGGCATATGTTGTTGTATAGTTCTTGTTCATTAAAGCTCCACCTGCAGCTGCATCAACAATCATTTTTGTGGTATATGATAAGCCATTATAAAAAGTGTGGACTATAAACCACTTCTCTAAACCATGATGGAGACAAAGTCTAAGCATTTCCTTGAAACGCTTCCATGCATCATAGAGAGATTCCCCATCTTTCTGAGTGAACCGTGTGATTTGGTCCCTCAATTTAGCAGTTTTAGAAGGGGGAAAGAATCGGGCAAGGAATGTTTTCCTCGTTTGATCCCATGAAGTGATGGAACCAACTTCCAATGAATGGAACCAAGCATCAGCTTTATCCCTTAAGGAGAAAGGAAAGAGATGTAGCCTTACGACCTCTTGGTTCCCTTTCAAGGTTCCACTGAGTCTTAAGAAAGTTGAGATATGCAGATTTGGATCCTCAATGGATGATCCAGAAAACTGGTTTTGCTGCACCAAGTTAAGTAGTGCAGGCTTAATCTCAAAATTGTTACCCTTGACCGTTGGGTACAAAATAATAGCTTGTGCCTCATCCATAGAAGGTGTCGCATACTCCTTAAGAGTGCGTTCAGCCATAGCGATATTATTTTGTGCTTCTCTTTTTCTTTTATGTAAGAACCTTTCAATCTCGGGAACGAATTCACCAAGACTTTTGTTTCTACGCATAAAAGAATAAGAACCCAAGAAGTTAACGGTAAAAAGAAAGAAAGAAGAAGAAGAAGAGAAAAGTAAAAAGAAAAATTCTAACCATTGCTTAAAAGTTAATCAAATTGGCTAACTCCCCGCCAACGGCGCCAAAAACTTGATGGGGTAAATCTGCAAGTGCACGGTTTACCAATGTAGTAATAAGAGAGTATCGTTCCAATAAGGAGTTGTTTAATTCAATTAACTTTTATGAATGATTAGAAGAGAGTTTGGTTAAAAAGTTTAGATTTTTAGATGTTTGAAATAACAATAATAAAAAGCGTCTTGGGATTATTGGTTCATCATGGTGACAAATCCTTCACAAACCAAACCCTAAACCTAGAACTTTATGTTGGACCTACTTTCTAAAGACAAGTTTCTCTTAAGCCTATAACATCTCCTTTCGGTTTCAGTGAGTGTGTTCCTCTAACAACCACGCTTATTATCATGGTTGATTGCTATTAGAATCCTTGAAGATAGAAACTTTATTGTCTCAAGGGTTTGCTAGACTATTCTCATGTTTTGCAATCCTTGTCTAATTTCACTTGTTCCAATATCAAAACTTCTTCTTTCGATGCTTCGCTTTGATATTTGTGATGATGAATTAACAAGTACTAACCCTCTGTTGTCGCATTATGAGTTTGATACTTGTTAATTCATTATAAAAACGGTGAAATTAGATTATAAAGTAGATTTACATAAAATTAGGGTTCGAGGCTTGGTTTGATTAGAATTATGTCATTAGACTCATCCAACAATCCCAAGACAAGAAGAGTCTACTCACTCATGTTCATCGTAGACATAGAAGAGAAGAAGGAGAAGAACATAAAATAAAATAATAAAAAGAAGAACTTTTGTTCAAAGAAAACAATTGTCACTATTAATTTCAGAGAACAAAAGATGATTATACAAACTTGATGACTGCTCTATTTATAGTTTAACAATGACTTAAGCCCTAAGAAATAAATCACTGAAGTGTTGCACAAGAAACCACGGGCTTTAGGTCAAAAATAAACTAGTAGACAGCTTGTCCAAGAAGCAAAAAGCAGCAAAAGGGACTCTGAGGTGTTGGCACGACCGTGTGGTTGGTGGCACGGGCCGTGCCAAGCTTCTGACTTGGGGGCTTCATATTTTTGCATTCAATCTTCGTATTTTTAACCCGAATCAGCTCCAAATCTCCTTTCTTTTGCTCAAAGACTCAATATTTAAAATATTCGTTCCTGAAATTAAATAATTTGCAATTGAAGTAAAATAGTTCCAAAAAAAGAAATAAAATCTAATAAAATAGACTCTAATAATATATTGAAAAACACTAACTTATTAACTCATCAACTTCAAAGTGTGTTGTGAACTTGTTTCGAAGTAAGTGAATTTATGAATTCTTAGTTTACTTTAAATTGCATTTTAACATGAACGACTTTAGAAATAAATACTCTTCATAGAAGAATTGTTTGTTAGTATTTCCTCTATTTAAATGTGTCATACTCAGCTTTGTAATTGTATGTTGTTTTGGTCCATATATTCTTTCTCTCTGCGTGCAATTCAAATGAAGTATCTACGTCTGTATGGAGAAATCATAGTCCAGTGAGTTTCTTTGAAGTTTACAGATCACTGCTATGCTGCATCTGTTAAACAAGGACATGAGTTAATTGAGAGATCGGTTACTCGTTTGACTATGCTATTATAAGAAATGAGGGTATGAGTTGTATCAATGTTTGAGCACAACCCTATTACAAAGATTGGATTAGAGGTGTCAATGGAGCCCAAAATTTTAAAGCTCACTTAAAAAAAAACCTCACCAAACCCACTGAATTAAAGCCTCCTAATTGAACAAAATATTTGGGGTCAAGCCCACTCTAAAATCTATTTATTTGTGGGCCTAAAAAAGTTCCGCTATAAAGGTAAAAAAAAAAGTTTTTTTCCGGTAAAAAAAGTTTTTTTTCGGTAAAAAAAAAGTTTTTTTCGGTAAAAAAAAAATTTATAGAAATTTTGGGGCTTTGGGCTCTTTTGATTTTTTTATTTGTGGGCTTTTTAATCTTGTAAATTTTCAAGCCTCCTTACTATATAGGTTGGGACCAACTTCAAAACCCCGTGATATTGACACCTCTAGATTGGACTATGCATTTGAAAAATATCTTTCATAATCAAGAGAATTTTATAGTTTGTAATATAACTAATGTTATGTTACTACTATAACATGACCCTGCTTCACTGATAAAGATGTCATAGGTTCCACTCCCTTCATTTACAAACCAACAACCGAACAACAAATTTGTCATTAAAAATTTGAAACTTATCTTTACAAATTACAACAATATTTAATAAACCTAATTTGACATCTTAATCACTTTATAGCATTGATACTATCTTTTTAATTGATTCATCGAATATCAAATCATATTGTTTTTTGTGTTAGCATTTATTTCCATTTATTAACTTAGTTTTAAATGACATTCTCGTCTTTTATCTTCTTTTTTTTGAACTTATTCTTTTATATTATAAATTGTCAACACCGTTATCTTTTTTATTTAAAAAACCTAAAAATCAATAAATTTCATCAAAAACCCAGCAAATATCATCACCAAACTCATAACTTCATAAAAAAAATTCAGAATTTCATCAAAACTTCATCTTCTTCATTTTCTCTCTCATCAATCAACTAACACTTCAACAACATAAATGGATCTTCATCTTTTTCACCCTTTTTTCTTCGATTTTTCTTATGTTTGTTTGTTTGGGTACCGAGTCGAAATTTGATTATAGCTGTTTTTTGGTTATGGTTGATTTTTTGATGAGTGGAAAAAATAAAATTACGGTTACATAGAAAAATGGATTTATCAATTTTTAGTTTTATAATATTATTTTTTTCAAAGAAATCTGGATTAGGTTTGTATGATGAATATAAAAAAAAATATATATGAGTTTGCTTATGAATTTGTTGAGTTTTTTATGATTTTTTAAAAATGTGCTTCATTAAATACCCTCATTTGTATGGCCATTGCTTTCTGCTTTGACTGATTCTTACTTCGTGTTGGCATATTTGCGTGTTGACATAGTACTGCTTGTTGGCAACTTGGCATATTTACGTGTTGACATATATATATTCCTTCCTACAAATTTCTACAAGTATATATATTCTTCTTTTTCTCTAAATAGTTTGACATCCCTAAGTAAATTCAATCACATTAATTGATAGGATATAGTTGCAGTTGAATTGGATTGGAACTCTCAGCATTCTGCTTGCTTTCCATTGTTTGCGTTTTGCATCTAACGTCTTCAAGTGAGTTAAAATTCCATTCACTTATTTTTTTCATATGTTTTTTAATTTGCATATATGGTGACATTTAGCATGTAAAAGTAAAAAAATTCCTCACTACAGTCAAGTTAATATTTTGCCATAAAATTGAAAGGAACATAAATCTTATCGGAGTCTCTCAACAGTTGAAAGAGTATAGTTTACAGGTCACAGTTGAATTCAATTAAAACCTATGGTTTCTATAACTCCATTAATGGTTTCTATGATTATTCAAATTGAAAAACCATGATCAATACTTTTCTGATTTTCCAAGCCTAAAGCTAAATTGAAAAAAAACTACAGCACTAGGATTTTTTTTGTTATTGGGTATTAACTAGCAATACTGAGAGAGTAGTGATATTTGAACAACTTTTTTGGTACAACTTTTGGGACAACCTTTTGTTCTCTCTTCTCATTGGTCAAAAACAATAGAGAGAGAAAAAGGAAGAGAGAGAATAAGAAGATAATGTGAGTATGAAAAAAAAAGTTATACAAAAATTGTATAAAAATGGTTGTACAAATATCATTTCTCATACCATGAAGAGGTAAATACTTTCAGCCAAGTAGAAAATGAAAACTCAGATTATCGTTCTTTCATCAATTTAGTTCCTACATACTTATAATATGAATGGATTGATGTTTCAATGTGCATATATGAGTATTCGATAGTCTCTCCATTCCTAAATATTGGCTGTTTAACTTTTCTTGTTGGGTCAAAAAACACTTTTTTTCTCACAACTTTGGATATTTTTATTTGTATATCTCATATTTGATGATATTTTTGAATATGAATAAAACATTAATAGCTTTTTTCTAAAAAGTTCATGTGCGTTTAGCTTAGTTGGTAAGGTCATTACATAATATATGTATGAGTCATCATTTTAATCTAGACACATCACTTATTTACGTTTTGAAGTAGATGTTTAGTTATTAATCTAGACCAGACAAAAATATTAATAATTTTAACAACTTAAGATCTCAATTTATATTTCAAGTCATCTAACTTTTCTTATTAATAACTATCTGCTTTTTTTTTTGTGCAACTTTATACTATTCTATTCATTGGGTAAATTAAACTAATGGGTTCACACTTTACAGTAGCTTGCCTTGATTGCAATTAGCACTCAGCCTCCAAACGACGGTTATTCAAAGTTCACGGATACATCGTTTCTGCCTGAAGCTGCAACTTAAATTGTA
>Ga0228710_1012522_pt1 | contig 10491 bp, 6 predicted proteins | sample MedpolnodulmetaG_FD_177995 | JGI IMG/M metagenome (GOLD analysis project Ga0228710, IMG submission 177995) | Root nodule microbial communities from Medicago polymorpha collected in Santa Monica, California, United States - pink nodules | ecosystem: Host-associated > Plants > Roots > Nodule... | reverse complement strand
CATGTTAAAAAAAAAAAAAAAATTGTAAAGAAACCTTTTATAATGTCCTAAACATCCTTAAAAAATAATGTTCTAAGCATGTTTAAAAAAAATTAATCAAAAATTTGAGAATAATTAAACAATTTTTGAAAGCAGAAAAGACTAAATTGCATACAAAAAGAAAATTTTAGGGACGGACACGTACCCCTTTTTATGAGGATGAAAAACGAAATTTGATAATTTTTTAAGGAAAAAAAAACTTATTTAACCTAAGTTTTAACTACTAGACGGCCATCCTTTTGATTTGTTAGATCAAAGATACATTCATATTTGTTGAAAACAAAAACAAAAAATACTCTTACATTAGCGTGAGTTAGAACTCCAGCAAATTAACGTCGAAAGACAGTTAAATAAAGCAAGAACTGATGTTACAGACATTAATCTTTGTAGCAAAAATAACTATTCTTCATTAATTATAACTCAGCAAAACAAAATTTCAGGTCAACTCACTTAATAAGTTGGTTATACAACCATTATGTCAGTCCAAGCAGTTTAGAATTTGATGCTAATTGCTAACCCAACAAAAAAGAAAAAGAAAGAAATTGATTTTTTTTTTATACCAAAAAGAAAGATACTGATGATAACCAAGATAATCATTGTTAGATAAATAATGTATTGTTTTCGAAAATTATGATCAATTTTATTTGTGTCTAACTCAAAAAAAAATAAAAAACGTTATTTATGATCAAATTGAACAATATTGCATGTGCACAGATTGAGAAAAGAAACTTGAATAATACAACTTATGTATCATGTATGCTTACTACAACGCGAAAAAGCATACATGATTGACAACGAGGGTTGGTCCAATTTGACTCAGGACAAACGTTACGCATGAGGGTGGGTATACAACAAGTATTCGCAGTTTTGAGAGTGAAATTCAAGCCTATTTTGCAAGACCCTAAGGAGTCCTAGAGATCTAAGTCACCTAAATAATTTTTCATATAGCTTTCTCAACGTTGCATTTATTAATGTCTCCCTAACACACTATGCATATGCTTTAACTATCTTGACCAGGAAAAGATACGAATTGCTCTTTATGTACAAAAAGCAGCATTGCATTTTATAAACGGTAATCACATTCAATAGCTTTCATTCATCTTTTTACTCTTTTCGCTCGTTTTGTTCTTCTCTCTTCTGTTACACTTTTCTTTTTCTTCTTTCTCACATTCAGCTGGAACCCGAGGAATTGGTGATTACATGCTCTCCAAAGAGATTCAAGAAGCAGGTTTCGGAATCGTGCCTGATGAATTAGCATCCATTGTTAGATCTCATGACACTAAATGTTTAGAACATCATGGGGGAGTTGAAGGATTGGCAAAAGCTGTCCGCGTATCTTTTCAAGGCGGCGTTAGTTCAAGCGACGTAAAACATAGACAAGATATCTATGGTCATAACCGCCACACGGAGAAACCCTCAAGGAGTTTTTGGATGTTTGTTTGGGATGCAATGCAAGACTTGACACTAATCATCCTTATTCTATGTTCTGTAGTATCAATTGGCGTTGGAATCTTAACCGAAGGTTTTCCTAAAGGTATGTATGATGGAGTTGGAATCATACTATGTATTATTTTAGTGGTTTTTGTCACTTCAATAAGTGACTATAAACAGTCTTTGCAATTTAAGGATTTGGATAAAGAGAAGAAAAATGTAAGCATTCATGTTACAAGAGATAGTAGAAGACAAAAGGTTTCAATTCATGATCTAGTAGTTGGAGATATAGTTCATCTCGCAATCGGAGACATAGTTCCTGCAGATGGATTATATGTATCAGGTTTTAGTTTATTGATCGATGAATCAAGTTTATCCGGTGAGAGTGAAGCCGTAAATGCTGATCAACAAAAGCCATTTCTTCTATGTGGAACCACAGTTCAAGATGGTTCTGCTAAGATGCTCGTGACTTCGGTTGGTAGGAAGACGGAATGGGGAAGATTGATGGAAACTTTGAATGAAGGTGGAGATGATGAGACACCTCTTCAGGTGAAACTAAATGGTGTTGCTACACTAATTGGAAAAATAGGGTTAGGTTTTGCATTGGTAACATTTTTAGTTCTTACTGGTAGGTTTTTGGTTGTGAAAATATCTCACAATAGCATCACTAAATGGGATCTAAATGATGCTTCTATGCTTCTCAATTTCTTTGCAACTGCTGTTATTATAATAGTCGTTGCGGTTCCTGAGGGTTTGCCTTTAGCAGTTACACTGAGTCTTGCGTTCGCGATGAAGAAATTAATGAATGATAAGGCACTTGTTAGACACTTATCTGCATGTGAAACAATGGGTTCTGCTGGTTGTATTTGCACTGATAAAACTGGAACTTTGACCACAAATCAAATGGTTGTTGACAAAATATGGATTTGTGAACAAACTAAGCCGATTAAAAGCGGAAATCGTGATGATGGTAATTTGTTGAAGAACTCAATTTCCGAGGAGATATTTGATCTCTTTTTGCAGTCAATATTTCAGAATACTGCCTCAGAGGTTGTGAAAGGTGAAGATGGAAAGAACAAAGTGATTGGAACTCCAACAGAATCAGCATTGCTTGGTTTTGGTTTGATTTTAGGAGGTGATACTAAGTTTTACAATGACAAGTATAAGATAGTTAAGGTTGAACCTTTCAATTCAACGCGTAAAAAGATGTCGGTTCTTGTTTCTCTTCCTGATAATAAAAACAAAACTAGAGCATTTTGTAAAGGAGCATCAGAAATAGTGGTGAAAATGTGTGACAAAGTTGTTAACTCAGAAGGTAAAGTTGTTGATTTGAATGAACAACAAAGAAATAACATCAATGAAGTAATTAATGGTTTTGCTTCTGATGCACTGAGAACACTTTGCATAGCCTTCAAGGATATTGAAGGATCTTCTGAAGATGGTAACAGCATTCCAGAGGATAAATATACTTTAATTGCTATTATTGGGATCAAGGATCCAGTGAGGCCTGGAGTTAAAGAAGCTGTTAAGACCTGTTTGGATGCTGGAATTACTGTTAGAATGATAACTGGTGATAATATAAACACTGCTAAAGCTATAGCTAGAGAATGCGGTATCTTGACAGATGGACTGGCGATAGAGGGACCGGATTTTCGGAACAAAACTCAGCGAGAAATGGAAGAGATAATACCTAAATTGCAGGTTGTGTTTCTGTTCCATTCTGCATATACTCTATTTAATTTCTAAAGTTCATTTTATTTTCTAAGGTTGAGGGGTAACCTTGGCGCACCCGGTAAAGTTGTTGTCATGTGATGTGACTGAAAGGTCACGGGTTCATGTCCTGGAAACAGCCTCTTGTGTAAAAAACAGGGTAAGGCTGCGTACAATACACTAAATGGTGGGACCTCTTCCTGGACCCTGCGTATGAGAGAGTTTTAGTGCACCGGGTTGCCCTGACCTTTTAATTTTATTTTCTAAGGTTATGGTAAATTTATATAGTGGCTGGTTAATGTGTGTAGGTAATGGCTCGATCTTTACCACTTGATAAGCATACCTTGGTGAAACATTTGAGGGATGACTTTAATGAAGTTGTGGCAGTAACAGGTGATGGGACCAATGATGCACCAGCTTTGCATGAAGCTGATATTGGATTTGCTATGGGTATTGCTGGAACAGAGGTTTGTCACATGCTTAATCCATATCTCCTAGATGATTAACTATTTTATGTTGTTCCTTTTAAGAATATGGTCAGATTTAGCAATTAGCATCTGATTCTAGTGGGGCTTTTTGGTTAAAAAAATTGGGTCAGGAAACAACTATTAATTTTAGATAGTATCCAAAATTATAGCTAATGAAGCACATACATTGATACCAGACATAAGACATAAGGAACATTGACACATTGATACGATAGTAATTTTAAGAAAATAGTTATGTTTTCTTTTAAATCAATATAAAGACAATTAATCCATCAAATTGATGGGTCCAATCCCATATTCCACTTGTTGTGGGTTCATTTAAAGTTAAGGTATAGATCAGTATGAACTTAATCCATCAAAATTGTCATCATGAGGGTCGAACTTGAGACCACCCTCAAAAGTTTCAAGACAACACCACTAGACCAATCTAAATGGATTAATTTAAGAAAATAGTTATATATGTTAGTGCCGTGTTGTTATGATCAATGATACGTGTCGAACACAAGAGACCTTCAATTCAAAGTACCATTTTTTTTAATATTCTACGTAGCATTATTAGTTGAGCATTGTTAACCCTTATCTTGTCCAGGTTGCAAAAGAGAATGCAGATGTGATTGTAATGGATGATAACTTTACCACAATTGTGAATGTTACAAGATGGGGCCGTTCTGTTTACATTAACATACAAAAGTTTGTCCAGTTCCAATTAACTGTTAATGTTGTAGCTCTCATGCTCAATTTTGTTTCAGCTTGTGCCTCAGGTACTGCATAATATAATTCACCTATAGCATCAAAAACTTGCACGGACACATACACAGACATTGGACACTATATTGACAATAACACGTCCATACCAATAATAATATATTAAAAGAAGATATTTGAATGTAACTACATGTGCTGATGTCGTGTCAGTATTAGATACTAACATGTGCGACACGCCTTTAACAAGGTCGGTCCAATAATCTTAAAAAGTAATTGAGGCTTAAAACAAGTTTTGATATTTGAGGCCTCTTTGGTCTGTATACGAGGCCTTTTTGTTAGTAGGCCTAAAGCGAGGGCTTTAGTGGCCTTACCCTCAGACCGGCCCTGACTTTAATATGAAGTGTCGGTACTACATAACTAAGTAGTCTGTTCATATTATATATTTTTTTAGAGACCATATTAGTTGATTTTAATCACAATGGGAAATGAATCACAGGATCTGCTCCACTTACTGCTGTTCAAATGCTTTGGGTAAACATGATTATGGACACATTAGGTGCATTGGCATTGGCTACAGAACCTCCACATGATGGGTTAATGAAGAGACCACCTATTGGAAGAAATGCAAAGTTCATCACTGGGGTTATGTGGAGGAATATCATTGGTCAGAGCCTTTATCAAACTATTGTCCTTTTGGTTCTTAAATTTCGTGGGGAAAAGATTCTTAATCTCAATGGACCTGATGCTACCTCTATTCTTAATACCTTCATATTCAACACCTTTGTCTTTTGCCAGGTATTTCATTTCGTAACTTATGGTTTGCATTTTCTTATCCAACCCTGTTGTTGAATATAGAAGTCCAGCAAAATTATGAATATTAAAAGTTTAATAATCAAGGTTCTAAACTTAGATCACTAATGTCCAATATGAAAAAACACTTTTCCAATTCCACATGTGCTGAAAAATTTAACAATTGTAATACATCATGGATATTTTTCTCAAAACATATTCATTCTTCAATAGAAAATTATTTGATTTTTTCATATTCTCTTTTTTTTTTTTGGTGCAAGATTTTTTCATATTCTAATTGTCTGAAATTGTGTAGTAAATGGGTGTTAAGAGTTTGTTAAACTTGAATTGTTGTCATGCTAAAAAATATTCTCTAGCTTGCTCCTTGAATTGTTTTGGTCATCTCTAATCCTCAAGTGTGTCCTTAAATATTATAGGGAGAAGTTCTTCTCCACTTCCATCAATTGAGCAAGCTAGTGTAAATGTCAACGGTTAGAAAAGTTCTTCTAAAAGAACCGACTATTGAAGGTTAAAATAAAATAAACTTAAGAAATTTGTGATTCTTTTTATGGTAAAGTCTTGGTTCACTTAGTCTTCCACCGTGGATAAACTTGTTTTTATCATTAATAAGTATCGGAAAAACTCAGGTCCCACATCGGATAGATAAGACTTTATAAGAGTTTATAAAGAGGAGACATTCCTATCCTTATGAACCAACTTTGTAAGAAGACCCTAAATTTTAAAAATAAGTCTCACTATTTAATCAGACGAGATGTGATAAGATTTATTTATCTAATGGTAAAAACAAATTTGTGTATTGTACAAGATTAATTTTGTTTTCCACGTTACACAAAGCCTTTTTTTATTTAGTCAGAAATTTGAGCAAATATTTTGTAAAAATTTCAATAATAAGAGAGTTAAGAACGTCTAATATTACCATTTGCGGACCTCTCTGACATTATTATAATGTGATAAAATATTAGGTAACTATTTGGATCGAATTAGATGTAGTAACACTTATTGATCCAAAGGTGAAAAACAAATTTGCGCATAGTGCAAGACTAATTTTCTTGTGCACATTAGACATGGCCTCTTTTTATTAAGTCTAACATTTGAGCAAATTTTTTGTAAAATTTCCAAAATAAGATAGTTAAGAACCTCTAATAGTGTTACCATTTGTGGATCTCTCAATATTTTATGCAAGTAATGTTCATTTAATTCATATTGTGACATTATCAATTAATATATTTCTATCATTTAATATTGTATCCAATTCCATCTTGAAAATGAATAGGTATTCAACGAGGTAAACAGCCGTGACATGGAAAAGATTAATGTTTTGAAAGGCCTATTGAATAGCTGGATTTTTGTGATGGTAATGGTCTCAACAGTATGCTTTCAAGTCATAATAGTTGAATTCCTTGGTGCTTTTGCTCAAACAGTGCCACTTAGTAGAGACTTATGGTTAACAAGTGTGATGATTGGTGCTGTAAGTTTAGTAGTAGCTGTTGTCCTAAAGTGCATTCCAGTTCCTGTCAAAAATTACGTCGCAACACATCATGATGGTTACGAGCAGCTCCCCACTGGACCAGAGTTGGCATGAATATGATACATGGTTTTCTATGCTAGCTAGCTACCCCCTTTTTGTTTTCATTCAGAATTCAGAAAATCTCTTGTTTTTTTAGTCAACACATTAGTTTGGTAGCAAACATATACAAGCGCCGAATCAATTAATTAGAAACTTTTTAACATGTGTGTTTTAAGGGACACTCTTTAAGCATTCTAAAATAAATAATTATTGTTTAAAAATGTTAAAATTTTCATTTTTCAATACACTGATTTCACAAACTTTCATAAAAAGTTATCATTTAAAGTCCATAACTAATGTCCTGGTTAACATTATTCTCATGGCTTAGACTTTCTGAGACTAACCCAAGAGTCGATAACACGACATCTGGTTTTTTCCATGTGAGGCTATACCGTCTCCCAAATGATAGGAGAGGAAACACCTACCATTCCATCACTGACCAACTATATATTTTTGATGCCCACTGATTTAGAGCATCCACAATGATAATTCATTAATAGGTACTTCTTAAATGGATCACACGTTACATATCACATATTTATAATATTTTAATAAAAATGTTTATTAATGACTCGATGACTTCAATGGGGAGTACACTAATAAGGCTCCAATAAAAAAATACTTAAATATGCCTCACTAACTTTACATCATTAAACAAAAATAATTTATTTATTAAATTATAAATTACCTCATAATATTTAATTATAAAAAAATTAAATTATAAAATATATATTTATTCGTATGAACTTAAAATAATTTGAAAATGAAAAAATTAACGTTACAAATTTTACATTCATTCATTAAAAAATAATAATAATAATAATTTGCATGAATTACATTTTATTTAAAATGATAAAATAATATTTAAAACAACTATTAATTATTAAAATATTACTTCTTTTGTAAGTGAGACCGTATAATACATATTTTATTACTTCTTTTAAACGTGAGAGTCATTATATAGTTATTTGTTTTTTAATGGGAACTCATTTTCTCTTCCTCCAATAGGGGTCCTTAATCGGGAGTGGTCCTTATTAAGTAAGGACCTCCCATTGAAGATGCTCTTAAGGTAAGTAAATTATTAACCTAAGTTTCGATTACAAAGCTCAAACAAAGAAATGGAACAAACTTAAAAAATGAACAGAGCTCAAACAAGAACAAATATAGTAGTTTTAAGTCCAAAAATAGTAATGGAAAATTTAAAGTAAATGACTAGCGAGGAATTTCTCTCTTTTGGCCCTTCAAAATTGCTTAAACTATTCGGTTTATAACTAGGACATACATTTTTTGTGTTGCATAACACTTCGGTACATAACTACCGAATGTTGTTTTTTCAGTGAGTAATTAGGGGACCCAAAGAGCAACCTTCAATAATGAATAATTTAGTGTATGCCTCCAAGAAGGATAGTCCCAAAAGTAAAGAAATAAGGTAACCAATTTGGGTCAATAATATTTTCTTCATCACAAGTATCTATTAACCCTTGGCTTACTAGTTTCTGTTAGCGCAGCAAATGCTTGTTTCTTAAGCAATAGAAACCAGAATCAGTTTTAGGGTTTGTTAGGGTTGTGTGATTTAGTGAATTTGAGAGAATGAGAAGAGAGAAAGATATTGAACTGAGGAATGTAAAATGTATATTGAATTCTTATTGAAATTTGTACAAGGAATGAGCTTATATACAAGCAAGTGTTATGTTACTTGAAGCACAAGTAAGTAACAACTCTAACTCTTATTTTCCTAAAACTTCTAACCAACTTGTAACAAACTTCAAAACAAACTAAAACAAAGTGTAATCAATCAACTAATCATGATTATCACTAATCTAAACTTGAATTATCAACTAAACTAACATCCTCCCTTAATTCAAGTTTCCACTTCCTTCATGCCAATCAAGCTTCTGAGCTTGATGAACTTGTCAACCTTCAATGCCTTAGTGAATATGTCTGCAAGCTGCAGCTCAGTGGAGCAATCGACAATCTGCAATGCACCTTTGTTCACTTGCTCCCTCAAAAAATGAAACTTAGCCTCTATGTGTTTGCTTCTTCCACGCAAAACTGGATTTCTTGCTAAGCTTATTGCAGATTTGTTGTCTATGAACAATGCAATAGGCCTGCTAACTTCTATCTCCATCTCCTTGAGTATATCTTCAAGCCATACTGCCTGACATGCTGCCATACACCCTGCAATATAGTCAGATTCACAAGTTGACAATGCCACAACTGGTTGCGTCTTAGCACACCATGAAATTGGGGCATTCAAGAACTTGAATAGGTAACCTGAGGTGCACTTTCTATCCTTCCTATCTCCACACCAATCAGCATTAGAATATGATATTAGTTCCATAGAATTTTCATTCAAACATTTAGGAAATAGGATGTCATACTGCAGTGTTCCTTTGAAGTATCTTATCACTCTTTTGGCTGCTAGCAGATGAGATACTCTTGGTTCACTCATGAATCTACTGATTATACCAACTGCATATGCAATATCAGGCCTACTATTGCATAGATACCTCAGTGAACCCACAATTTGTTTGAACAATGTAGGATCCACTGATTCTTCTTCTTCATTCATCAACGGTTTCACATTTGTCTCAGCAGGTGATGATGATGGATTGTCGTTCATCATATTGTCTCTTAATGATTACACTACTTTCCCTAGTCAAAGCTATTGTCTCATTATGCTCTATAGTCTTTTTCTTTGAAAAAATTTCCTTTAAAAACTTAGCATATAGAGGCATTCGAGACAAAGCTTCCGCAAAGGGAATATTAATGCAAATCTTTTTAAGTATGTTGACAAATTTATTGAATTGTGCCTCCAAGTTAGGTCTAGCAAGACTCAATGGGAAAGGGACTTTGGGTTTATCAAGTGGCTTCTCACCTTCTATCGTGGCATTCTCACCTAAAAGCTTAACACTCTATCCCTTAATGTCCTTAGCCTTAGCAATGGTTTCTTCTAACTTACTACCCCCAAAAGAAATAGCGTTAACATGGGCTTTGGGGTTGGCTTCGGTTTGAGCAGGAAAGACTCCCGGTGTTTGAGAAGAGGCGACCACTTGTTCGGCCACTTGGGAGATTTGGGTTTCAAGCATTTTAGTGTGGGTAGCAATTAAGTAATTAGGCGACTTCTAGAGGCTTCTAGAAGCAGCTAAAGGCGGCGTCACGAGGAGGACGCGCCCTGGGCCTGAAAGCCCATCTGAAGGGCGTTTAAGGTTTTATAGAGGGTATTGAGGCCTTCTGGGGGTCTTTAGGGTCCTTAGGAATATATTAACGGTCCACTTAGCTTCCTCTTCATCATTCGTTGCTTGTTTCCCTTTACCAGACCAACATTCAGAGGTAAAGTGTCAAATTTCTCACATTTGAAACACTGAATCTTTTTCTCATCAAAAATTTTCTTCTTTTGATTAGAGTTTCCTTCTTTTGAAGATTCACCTTTCTCGGATCCTTTATTTTTGCCTTTAGACCAGTTTCCTCCCTTAGAGTTATTCTTTCCTTTCTTGGAGTTCTTCCTATCATAATCATCCTTCTTGATAGTTTGAACTTGCAGGGTGATGTAGCAACAAAAGTAAGTATTTATGTTATCGTCTCCACAGGGACTGGTGCGATATTCTAAGCCATTCAACAATCAATATCGTTCTGAGCTAGGGTTGTCGGGTATTTTGTTTCATAAACTATCAACTAAGAATTTATAAACGGGACGAGAGTTAACAGGGAAGTAAATATGCTGGGATTAAACTTCATCAA
>Ga0228710_1012520_pt1 | contig 10492 bp, 11 predicted proteins | sample MedpolnodulmetaG_FD_177995 | JGI IMG/M metagenome (GOLD analysis project Ga0228710, IMG submission 177995) | Root nodule microbial communities from Medicago polymorpha collected in Santa Monica, California, United States - pink nodules | ecosystem: Host-associated > Plants > Roots > Nodule... | reverse complement strand
CATTGCTCCATATTCTCATAGTCTCTTATTGCCGCCATTGTCTCCCATCGTTGATGTTGCTGTTGTTGCGTCTCATCACTGTTGTCGCCATCTTCATTGTTTCCTCTAGTTGTCCTCTCCATTGTTGGCTCTCACTGTCATCGTTTTACAGTGTCATCTCTCTCCCAACGAACCTGTCTGCCTATCTCTACTGGTTCTCTGCCACTAGCAGCTCTGTGTATCAGCATTTCAACCACTACAGCCACGAGGATGGGATGTAAAAACTTAGCGGAATCGATGACAGTCATAGTCGAACGGAATTATATGTAGACCATAAAGGTAGAAGCGAGTCTGGTGGTGGCTGGTGGGTAGCATGCAAAAGAACGGGTGTCAAAATAGAATTTAATAGAAGACAATTGGTGTCGTGCATATTAGCCTTTCCCTTTTGAGAATATCAACAATTATAAAAGACAATTATAATTTATATTTTTTTTCCGGTCAAGGAGCTTAGTGACGAAAAATTCATGTCACATTGTCTCTACCAATTAAGATATGTTCACGAGTGCTACAAATTTATACATAAGGTGTCCCCACTGTTCAAAATTCCTGGATTCATCCTTGTTGACAAGCATAATATTGATGATAGTGTATTTAGTTGGGGGATGGATATTGGTACTTCAGTATATTTCACTTCCAGAAGAGATATTTTCAGCTCAGATACTTGAGGTGAATTTGGTGTTGTGAAGTATGCTCATGAAGGTGTTTTAAAGTGTGCTGACATTGGAGAAGTTAATTTGGTGATGTCCATCGGAAAAAAAATCAACCCTCGAGGATATGAAGCATGCCCCAACATTCAGTTGGGGGACGGATCTATGATTGCTGCTAGAGGTATGTAGTGTTGTCACATTTATGTAGCACATGCATAAATTAAATAAAGATGTGTATGTAGTTGAATCGGCTTAAAAACTTGAGTTGTGGCATAAGAGGTTATGCCACATTAGTGAGAAATACATGGTTAAACTAATCAAGCGAGATGTTGGGCTAGAACTTTTGATGGGCACAAATTTCTCACACCTTGGGTAACAATTAAGTCAGCCTTTTAACCGAGGTTGGATCTAGAGGAAGAAGTTGGGCTATCACGACAGGAAATTGCTCTTCTCCCCGCGAAAATGTCCCCGCGAACTCACGCTGCGTGAGTAAAGTCACGCTGAATCACGTTTTGAACACCAGCGTGAGTTAACTCATGCTGGTTCTCTTTCTCACTTTCTTCCTCAACGTGAGTTAGAGAATAGCATGTGACCACCTTCAAAAGGTGTGTTTGCAGTGTCATGTCCAAAATTTTGCAGCTGCATCCCTGAACTGGTAAATGTAAGTGGGCATGAATTCAATCCTTTCAGTGTACTAAATTGCCAAAACTCACAGAAGCCAACAATTAACATTGATGATGAGCACACTTTCTATGACACTTTATGTGCACCATTTTCCCCACCCATGCAACCAATTTTATATCTTTACAAAAGCCACCTAGAAAGTGAGAAAGAAAACCAGCGTGAGTTAATTCACGCTGGGGTTCAGTGTGAATTTTCGGCGTGACTTAAGTCACGTAAGTTGTATTCCATCATAACTTAAGTAAGTTGGGTTTAACACCTGCATGAGTTAATTTACGCGGAGGTATTTTCGGATGTTTGGTTGAGAGTGAACAAATTTTGATGGAAGAAGAGCATTTTCCATCACAACATAGTGAACCGATAATTGAATTCTAGCTATAAGAGGTATCTACATTTAGTATCCGACACAACAAAAATAGAATTACTTTCGGTGGAAGAAATCCTATACAAAAAAGTCTATTATGAAAATAGTTTATGATTAACCAACATTTACTTTTGATCTACGCTTCAATTTATTTATTTTTATTTTTGATCTAAATCATTCAATTTAACAGGTCCACCAGTTGTTATTCTCGACTCTCTTGTATATTGTATCATTCATTACACCTTCAATATTGTTTTTGTCCTCAGCAAAAGGAAGTTTCATAGTCAATAAACTAACACCCATAAAATAATCATTCAATGTTATTCCCCAATCAGAGAGTGATACAATTAATATATTAATGTGTGATTGAATGGTCCACACGGATAAATGAAGAAATTCTATCAAATGTCAAAGCTTGAATTCTCATTTTTATGTTCAATGATAGAGAGTTTGTTTTTTAATTATATTTTAACAGCTCGACACAAGTCACGCGGAGGAGAAATGGTAATGAAGTTCTTTCACACTTGCAATTTTTATATATAGTCACATATTACATACACCAACAATAAGAACAATAACAACAATAACGTACGTAGTCATCCCTATTCAATAATCTCAAATACTCCTATTTTCCACTAATTTGTTATCAATTATCATGGCTAAGCAATCACCACCCTCTTCCTCTTCAATTTCCTATGCATTCACTTACCAAGTGTTCCTCAGTTTTAGGGGCACTGACACTCGCGAGGGTTTTACCGGCAATCTCTACAACGCTCTTACTGAAAAGGGAATCCATACCTTCATTGATGACAATGATCTTCACAGAGGAGATGAAATCACACCATCACTTCTCAAGGCCATTGAAGAGTCAAGGATTTGTATTCCTGTGTTTTCTATCAACTATGCCTCTTCTTCGTTTTGTTTGGACGAACTTGTCCATATCATTCATTGCTACAAGACAAAGGGTTGCCTCGTTTTTCCTGTTTTCTTTGGTGTGGATCCTTCTCAGGTACGACATCATAAAGGTAGTTATGGTGAAGCATTGGCTGAGCATAAAAAAAGGTTTCAAAATGATAAGAAAAACATGGAGAGGTTGCAACAATGGAGAGTGGCTCTGAACCAGGCTGCTAACTTGTCCGGCTACCACGATAGTACTCCTGGGTACCCAACTTTACTTAAATCCTATTTTTCCATTTTATATTTTCTTTCTTTAATTTAAATTTCACAATAATCTCATCTTAAAGGTTAAATAGGAAATACCTTTTCTATTTACGTTTTTAAACAAGTTATTCATATGTCAAAATAGTTAGAAATGTATAATATAACTTATGTACATGGATGTGATTGTGATGTTGTTACATACTAACTTATCTTATTGGACATGAATAGATATGAATACGAGCTTATTGGAAAGATAGTGAAAGAAATCTCCAACGAGATCAGTCGTCAACCCTTAGATGTTGCCAAATACCCTGTTGGATTGCAGTCTCAAGTACAACAAGTGAAATCGCTTCTTGATGAAGGATCTGATGATGGAGTCCACATGGTAGGACTTTATGGTACTGGAGGCTTGGGTAAATCAACACTTGCAAAAGCAATTTATAATCTTATTGTTGATCAATTTGAATGCTCATGTTTTCTTGAAAATGTGAAAGAGAGTTCAGCTCCAGCTTTAAAGAACTTGAAACATCTCCAGGAGGAGATCCTTTTAAAAGCACTTCGACTGAAAACTAAGTTAGGAGGTGTTAGTGAGGGAATTCCTTATATAAAGGAAAGGCTACATTCAAAGAAGATTCTTTTGATTCTCGATGATGTTGACGATATGAAGCAACTTCATGCTTTGGCAGGAGGACCTGATTGGTTCGGCCGTGGAAGCAGGGTCATCATTACCACTCGAGACAAACACTTACTAAGAAGTCATGGGATAGAAAGTACACATGAAGTGAAAAGGCTGTATGGGACAGAAGCTCTTGAATTGTTGAGGTGGATGGCTTTTAAGAATAACGAAGTACCGCCAAGTTATGAAAACGTTTTAAACCGTGCAGTTTCATATGCTTCGGGCCTTCCCTTAGTTTTAGAAATAGTTGGTTCCAACTTGTATGGAAAGAGCGTAGAAGAATGGAAGGGTACAATAGATGGATATGAAAAGATTCCCAATAAAAAGATCCATGAGATACTTAAAGTAAGTTATGATGCTTTGGAGGAAGAGCAGCAAAGTGTCTTTCTAGACATTGCTTGTTGCTTCAGAGGATGTGAATGGAAGGAGTTTGAAGATATACTTCGTGTTCATTATGGCCATTCCATAACACATCATCTTGCAGTGTTGGCTGACAAATCTCTCATAGTCTATTCTGAATATGGTTATGTGAAATTACATGACTTGATAAAGGACATGGGCAAAGAAGTCGTCCGACAAGAATCACCAAAAGAGGCTGGAGAACGAAGTAGGTTATGGCGTCAAGAAGATATTGTTCAAGTTTTAAAAGAAAACACTGTGAGTAAGATTAATATCTATGTTCAATTTCTTATTTCTTTTCACTAAATTACATGTCAATTCTATATCTTTTGTAAAAAAAAAAAGTTAATTCTATATCTTATATTTATTGTGGTTGATGCATTTTTATTTTATTTTTTTTGTTAAAAGGGAACTGGTAAAATTGAAATGATATATATGAATTTGCACTCCATGGAATCCGTAATAGAAAAGGATGGAAAGGCTTTCGAGAAGATGACAAAACTCAAAACACTTATCATTGAAAATGGCCAGTTTTTTAAAGGTCTCAAGTATCTACGAAGCAGTTTGAGAGTATTGAAATGGAGAGAATGTTTATCTGAGTCTCTATCATCTAGTATTTTTGGCGAGGCAAGTGATATAACTTGTTTTTCTAATTGTATATATATATATATCTATAAATTCACAATGATCTTGTTTGTTTCCGTAAACAAAATAAATCACTATGAGAGTATTATAGTATTTGATTTTTAATTTATGTATTTATTTCTTCCTTGTGTTTATGCAGAAGTTCCTAAATATGACGGTATTGACATTGGACCATTGTGGATATTTAACTCATATACCCGATGTCTCAGGTCTTCCAAATCTAGAAAGGCTCTCATTTCCATTTTGTTATAGTTTAATTACAATTCACAATTCAGTTGGGTACCTAAATAAACTTGAAATCTTAGATGCAACCGGTTGCAAGAGGCTCAAGAGTTTTCCACCCTTAAAACTGCCCTCTCTTATGGAATTGCAACTCAGTGGGTGTAAGAGTCTCAATAGTTTTCCAGAATTATTATGCAAGATGACAAATATAGAAGAGATTGAGATATATGATACTTCCATAGGAGAATTGCCATTTTCATTTGGAAATCTCGATGAACTTTTGGAATTGAGAATATCAAGTGTCAGTTTAAAAATCCTTCCTGAGTGCCTTAGTGAATTTGAACTTCTTTGGGTTCTTGATGTGCAAAACTGCGAGTCTCTTGAGGAAATTATAGGGTTTCCACCAAATCTCGAACGCTTTCATGCAAATGGATGTAAATCATTGAATTCCTCAAGTAGAAAAATGTTGTTGAGTCAGGTTTGTTATTGTTTTTTATTGCATTAGTATTTGACATTTCATATATAATTCATAGTTTAATTGTTTTTCTTTTGTATAAACAAACAGAAACTACATGAAGCTGGAGGCACCATGTTTTGTTTACCAAACAGTAGTGAGGGTATTCCAGATTGGTTCGAGCCCCAAATCATCAGGGGAGACACAGTTTCTTTCTGGTTTCGTAAAAAGATCCCTACAATAACTTGCATTTTTTCCGGAATTAAGCTGCCTTCAAAATTCAATTTGTTTGTCAATAGCTATAAATGTTTTGATTCTGACTATCTATTCGATAATCCTGAGCGGTTGGAAAATGTAATTTTGTTTGATCTGGATTTGGATGAGTGTATTAAAAAGAGTTTTGCAAATAAGCCTGAACTGTATGAAGCACTTAAAAACAATGAATGGATCCATGTGGAGCTTAAGTGGGAAAGATATGATTTGTATCTTAGTCAGAATTTTTTTGGTAATCCACTACACATCTATTTCGTCCCAAATGAAATTGGAATCCACGTGTCATGGTATGGGTATGATTTTTGGGACATAGAGGATAATTTTGGGGACCTGGAGAAAAGCAACGAGGAGGGGGAAGTGAGATTCACAGATCCTTATCTCAATTATAGCAATAATACTTCATTATCACAATTTATGCCTCCTCTAAAAAAGCAAAGATTGGTGGAAGTGGGAGTTTCAGGGATAGATGAGGAGGAGGGTTTTAGTAGAAAATTAGATGAAGATATCAATGCTCTATTGTCAGGAATGCAGAACTTGGTGCTTACTGAAACAAAGTAAAAGTAACACCATGGCTAAATTCCTAATAGTAGAATGACTAGGTGCATCAAAAAGCAACACGGATAGGGATGAGATTGAAATATTAAGCAGTGCACAATTGGAGGAAGAGGATGATGTGTTATTCACCAATTCTTCACTATCACAATCTGAAAGAAAGATGTGGGGTACATTCCTTGATCTAGCTTCATCATAAAGTTAACTCTATAGGAGGTTTGTGGTTTTCTGTTTACACTTTATATCATTATCACAAATGTAGATTAATTTCTGTATATAATCAATTGCAAATTTGTTGTTTCTAGTTGGAGAAGTTTTTCAAATGACGAGACATGATGTAAGATTTTGTGGATGATGTTTGTGCACTCTTAAAATATTGTTTCAATTTGCTTTGGAGGATGCTTTGTAGCACAGACACTTCTTATCAAAGGCTTGTCCGGTGTTCAACACCAACACGATACCAACACATGTGATTACATTGAAATATGTTATTTTCTCAAATAACTGTCAAAGTCGTGTATTGGTCACTATCAAGTCTAGTGTCCATGTCTTGGTGCTTAATAATAAGGGGGATAATTTTTCCTTCTTGATTTATAGAAATTTTAGAAATTATAAATAAAAACATTTTACACATAAAGTTTACCAATTATTTATATATTTCTTTTTTAATTTTCCTACCTTTCCTAATGTTTCAAAATCTAGAATTGAGGGTTCTGAAAGAGTTTGCAACTTCACAGAGTTCAACAAGTAGACTACCTTATTTTAATTTTTAGCCACTTTATGCTTATAAAGTTGACATTTGATGTTGAATTCTTCATGAGTTATTGTATCTTAATATGGGATTTTAAATGGACCTTTTGTGCGAAATAGTTAATAGCCTAAACAAAGTACTTGGATTTTTAACATTTTATAACGTGTTTGCAATTGAAACATGATACATAATTGATATTCCACTAACTTATAAGCACACAAAAGGTTTACAGTGATCTAAATGCTCAGCTTATATCGATATAAATGCTTAGTTTATATATATCGATCGTCTCTGTTGCAACATAACTGTATATTATGTTACTTATTACATCTATTTGAATACTTGTGTCCTGCAGAAACGAGAAGCCATCGCTATCAACTTGAATTTTTGTTTAACTATTACATAAGGGTGCTTCAGAGACATCAGAAGCAATCAGGTCTCATTATCTCAGCAATAAAAAATCAAATGAGTGAAGCCTCTGATGCGCCCAACAAAAATGTAAAAACCGTGAAGGAACATAATGTTCCCACCAAGAAAAAACGCTTGTGGCTTGCAAGTAGTGGTAAAGCCTATACTGAAACAAAGTTTAACCTTGCGCAAAACAAAGAATCTAGGGAAATTGATCGGCAGCAGATAATGTCTTGTCAAGAGCGGATAAGAATTCAATTTCAACTTCTGATGTATGGAAAGATTGCTCCATCAAGACTGGTTTCCCTTTTTCAAAGGGGGATGTGTCTACGAGCTATAGTAGCTCAACTTATTCCGTAAAAGCAGATGAAAATAGAAAGCCAAAAATCAGTGAAGCGAGAGCTTATATTCCTCCTATGAAAATTAAGTCAAAAGATAAGCCGTTGACTATTTATTGGAGCGAGAAGTTTGAATCTTATGGATTGGCTGCGAAGCTCTCTAGTGTTGACAGCAACTTACTTATCGGATCATATCTGGACATGAAATAAAAAATGCAGGTAAGCTTTTATACATGATATATATTATTGAACTATTAAAATATATGCACATGGTCTCAAATGTTTTTTTAGGTGTTTCCCCTTTGGGGGCTCAAATTACTATCTGATTAAGTGGTTTAATAATCAATAATGTGTTATGTTTTTTATGGTCTTAATCCTCCGGTTTCCAGCCAGAATTCGAACTTGGGTTATCTCAAATGATTCATCCTTAACCGATTAATAGAATAATTTATTTCTTTGTACACTAGATGTTTTAAGTGGTGTTAAGTTTGTATTGATGACAATTTGACATACTCATTCATTTTGTTGGCCTGCTTCTTGTCAGCTTGTTTCAAGTTATTAAACAAGATCTTGAATGTGAATAGACCTAGGTCACCTCTGTGCTTAATTTTAGTTAGTTCCACTCTGTGCTGATGCCAATGGACCATGGAAATTAAGGTTATTAATTAGGTAAATGAGACAGCCTATTGAGGAGGCTACAGGGGGTAGTTGTAAATATCCGAAGATTATTTTATCAGATTAATTGTGCACGCTTTGTTACAAAGACCATGACTTTGACCATTTCGTATATGTTTTAGGTATGAGGAAGGCTACAGGGGGCATTTGGCTGTCCGTTGGTCAAGGAATATCAGAGGACACTTCTGAGGAATATTGAGACTCTGATGAATATGATGACGACAACGATGTTGGGTACATGAGACAGCCTATTGAGGATGAGGCATGGTTGTTGGCACATGAAATCGATTACCCTAGGGAAAATGAAAAGGGGACTGGGCATAGAAGCGTTCCAGATCCTCAGGAAAGAGGTCCTGCCAAAGAGGAGGATGACAATCAATCTTTCGCTGAAGAGGATTCTTATTTCTCTGGAGAGCAATATCTTCAAGGAAAGAAATGTTGAGCTGGTCACAGGGTCAGATGATCCTATCGGTATAACGGTTACTAATATGTACGGAAGGGCTAATGGTAATGATTTAATGGCTCAATATGATGGAGAGTTGATGGATGTCGAAGAACTGAATCTGATGCATGCGGAAGATCACGACTTGAGGATGTGGAAGATGATCAACACGGTTCAGTTAGGTCAATCAGGGTGGGTTTCAACAGTGATGCTGCCGATATCGGCAGTGAAGTGCATGGAAGTTTAATTGGTGGTAGTAGTGAAGAGGATTTAGAAGATTTCCGTGATCCTGACAGTGAACTTGGAGGATCCAACACTCTCATCATGATTTCGGTAAGAATTCTATGGATAAATCATTTAAAAATAAGAAGAATAATGACGAGATTGAGTCGAATAAATATGTCACTGGAGGTCATAAAGATGCACACTCACAAATAAACACACATACTGAAGGCAACTTTTCATTTCCTCAATCTCTTAAAGATAGACAGATGATTCAGGGTGGTGGTTCCAGTAAGTCGCCATGGTTAAATAATTGTAATGTGGATGAAACCGATGACTGTATGAATGCTTTTGAGGGATCTGATGAACTGATTTCTTCGTGGAGGCAGAAGAGTAGTGATTCTTTACCCGAGAAAAGTTCTAGGGATGAGAATAATGCTCACGCGGTCAGAACTTCGAACTCTTCTCCAACTACTGTCGATAATTATGGGTACGCTGATAAAGAGCATGTCAAGCTGGAAAAGGATGACGAAGAAGTTGACATTACAAGGGAAGATGATTTAGGTGTTTCACAAGAGGATGAAGATTGTGCGCAGGAAAAACAGGCACGTCTTCAATATATAAGCATGTTTACCATTTTCATTGATTTGCAAAGTTTTCAAGTTTTTTTTTAAAAGAAGTTAAGAGATTTAGAACTAATAAGATATCAACTTTGTTCATACCTAGACTGTAATCTTAACTTCATATTGAGATTGTTATTTGTTTTTTTTTTCACTCAGTATTCTCTTCACATATGAATTTGTGATACATTAATTATTAATCGGTTCATAACAGGCATTGAGTTAATCCTCAGACACTTGGATGTCCACACTATCAAGCACAGACAACATTTTGTGAAATATTTGGTGGTGTTAATAATGAAAAATAAGATGAAACTAAGATGGCAGCAGAGTTTCTGTTTCCTTTTTGATCCGTATAACATTCCTTGCTTTGTTAAAATACATATCTGAAAATATTAATGATTTATGATGAATAAAATTCATTATTTTTCATTAGAAATATCGTGCACTTGTACTTGTGCCCTCATGTAGTCATGAAATCAGCACTGTCAAACTGACTGCATAAAGTAATAATTCGAGTAGTCCTGTGCTCTGGATGACTTGATAATTGCTGTAAATTCCTGAAGATTTTCTATTCCTTAATTTTGTTCTTACAAGAAAATAAGTAGTCAACGTACGCAAGACCGTATAACATCCATGTGTTGTCATGATAATTCGCTCGAAAATATTGTTGAAATTGGGGAAGTCATATGCTGATGCTTACTAAGCTTTTTCGAATATTTATCTGTTTAACTTTATGCCATGTCAGAAGGCTCAATGAGCTCGTCTATGTAGATACTTTTGTTATGTTGCACAATGGCTATTCTTGAAATTTTTCCATGGTGTTTCTCCTTTTGGCTTTGACATGCTATCTAAAACTATGTTTCGTTGTTCAGAACTGGCTTTGAGGAGGACAAGAATTTCCATGTTGTTTTAAATTCTGT
>Ga0228710_1012517_pt1 | contig 10494 bp, 7 predicted proteins | sample MedpolnodulmetaG_FD_177995 | JGI IMG/M metagenome (GOLD analysis project Ga0228710, IMG submission 177995) | Root nodule microbial communities from Medicago polymorpha collected in Santa Monica, California, United States - pink nodules | ecosystem: Host-associated > Plants > Roots > Nodule... | reverse complement strand
AATGTTATTTTGCAGACAAAGTTATTTTGCAATCTAGAAACTTTATGCAATTTGGCAGGTTATTATCTACATACTTTATGAATGGCTATGCAATCAATTGCAACAAACTTCACTAATTTAATCAAACATAAGTAGCATACAATGTTTCAACTTAACATTACAACCAAAACACACAAATGTTGAACTAAACCATTACAACCGAAATAACCAAATTCAACAGGGTTGTTAAAAACCATGTATCAACTACGCCAGTCAATTTAAATTCATTACAAACCCAAGAAACAATCAACAAAACCATAAACAAGTTCGTCTTCTTCCTTGAATGTTGTAGCTTCTTCTTCAACTTCTCATTTTTGTTGATTCCCAAATCTTTCAATATCACAGTCAAATATTTCATCACCACTTCACAATTGCAATCACATGGAAGCTTGTTCATGGATGAGGTTGATGATTCAGCTGCGATTACTGGACGAACATATGGAGGATGTCCTTCAATTTCATCATCCCATATGTACAACTTACAACTACTAGCAGCCTGAGATGAAAACAAACATATACAGCTAATTAACATGTGCGAAAATAAGAAAAACAACAAAGTATTACAACAACAAACTCACCATATAGGTTGGGCATTTCCAATATCTCCTTTTAGGGTTGTCACGTGAATTGGATATGAACATTCTCATGATTTTGTTGCAACCACACATAGGTAACCCATTTGATGATGATTGAGTAATGGAATTAGAAGACATTGTTGAAAGAGATTGTTTTGGTTCTAGGGCGCAAGGTATGGGAGGGATTGGGGAAAGTATGAGAGGAAGAAGAAGATTGATATTTGAGAGGAAGAAGAAGACTGAATGTTGGTTTTAATTCCAAATTTTAATGTTAGGAATGCTTAAAGAGTATCCGGAGACACTCGTTAACAAGACCCTTTAAAAAAACCTCAAAAACTAACTTATTCTTGTAATATACATCTACGAAAGACCGCGGAAGGTATTTGACCTACTTATACATAAAGGTTGTTTGAAAGAAGGAATAATAGGAGAAGCATGCAAGTAGAGCATAATTATGACAAAATATAAATAGATAAACAAATAAAGAATGATTCCTAAATTCCGTTTTTTATCTTTTGATGTTTTAACTCTTGACATGAGTCTTAAGGAGTAATTAAAGTATATAAATATTTGTATGTTTTGGACTAAAAAGTCCTTATTTATAATTAAATTCACATGTGATAAGCGAAAGGTTACAACTCATTTAATAGTTTTATGGTGTGTTTTTCAACAAGGATAAACTTGAAAAAAAAAATATTAAATATACTAAAATATTAAATATTTTGAAATATAGTTGAAGTCCTAAACATATTAGACCAATATCCAAAATTTTACTCATCTCGTTTTTTATTTTGAAATTTTAGTCCATTATTTTTTAAAACGGCAAACAATTTATCTATCTATTAAGTTCAACTAAAATTTTGATGGTGTGACCATTTTTTAAGTGACTTGGACATAAATAGATGTTTATGCGAAGTTTATGTCATCATTTTTAAATTTTAAACAATTATGAGTAAAAAAAATAAAATTAAACAATTAAAACACTCTTGTCACGATTTTTTATTTTATTTTTTACAAAAACAAAACGATATTTGCTCATTTAAAGTGATAGAGTACATCAAATACAGTTACATATTATGTTCTTTTTTTGGCCCTAGTGTTTTAGTGGGAGAAACTTCAAATTCTCTATAAGTTTTCTTTCTCTTTCACTTGTCAAGGAGGAGTGGTTTTAGGTCATTTTTAGACCTAGAATCACCCCTCTGCATCTTTTCCCCCTCTTTCAATTTAAATAAGTGATTTCCACTCATATCAAGTGTTTTCTTTTGTGTTTTTTCGTGATTTCGTTGTCTGAGTGCGGCGTTGTGTTGCCCGTCATCTTGTGCCGTGCTGTTTGATTTCACGTCTTGTGGCGGTGTTCGTTTGGTTCATATTGAAAGATCAGCTTCAGTCAATCACATATTCAATCGATGATTTGGACATCAACGTTGCAGATCCGGAAGCATGAGTATTCTGGTGATTTAGATTTTATCATATTGTTTGTAAGCATTTTGCTGTTGTATGCTATTAACTTAAGTGTTGCGAATTTGTTTGCAGATTCAACCTTTACGTTTTTAGCAATGTTGATTTTGATGTATTACATCAATTTGAATGAAAGAATATCGTTTTGTTTTTGTCAAAAAAAAATATAATTACATATTCAACTTTGCTAAAAAATGTAAATGATGAATCTACAGACAAACTCAAGACATTCAAATTAGTAGCATGCAACGACAAATGCCTACAAATAATATGATAAATTCAAAATGATCATAATACTCATGTTTCCGTAACTGAAATGTTAACTCTCAAATCATTGATTATGTAGATTAAAATAAGGAGAAAAAGATGAAGAGGGACAATTTTCAGTCAAAAATTAACCCAAAACTAGACCCTAAAGAAAGAGAATGGAAGGGAAAACATATACAGATAAGAGAACATTATTCCCTCAAAAAAAAAAAAAAGAGAACACTAGGGTTGGTTTATTAGAGATGGAGAACATGCTTGGAAGGTACTTTTACACAAATAATAACTTAAAACACAGTTATTTCATATATATATATATATATATATATATATATAATGATTAAAAAGTATTTGTTTTTATTATTGAAATAAAAATAATTAAATAAATAAAAGTTCGAGTCGATCTTAAAAAATCCCTTATTAATGGCGTCTCAATTCCAACCCTAGATCAATTTGATATCAAAATCAATCTATACCTAATTATTTAATTCCAACATTTCCTATCTTGTTTTTCCCCTTCCCTTATTTGGCCAACACCTCACCAACACATAACAACATAACCCCAACTACACTTAAAACGTCTTGGAACAAAATAATTTTGTTCAATACTTCTAAAGTTTTGATGATAATAAAGTATTAAAAACAATTGAATATGCTAATATATGTTTAAGTGTGCAGGATCATAGATTAAAATTTAACAAGGTCTGAATAATATAAGAGCATCAGAAGCACAAGAGAAGTTAAAAGACTTGGTAGAAGATTTGAAGAAAGGTCAACCAGAAGGCAACACTTTGGATCATATGAGATGAAGTCACTAAGAAGCAAGTGAAGGCCATACTCTGGACCATAAGGCTCTGAGTCATTCAAAGTTGGAATCGCCCAGACTTTGTGACATTCGGACTCAGGGACTCAAAAGCCAAGTCAACTTTGTCTTCTTCTGAGAAGGGTCGCTTTCAGAAAGTACAGTTTGTCTTCTTCTGATCACATACAGGTACAAACAAAGAACAAGACAAAAGGAATGAACAGCCAATTCTAGTTGCAGCAAAGGAATTTCAAATGTCCCATCAACAACATTATCCATATCAAGAAATATTCCAACTTTCTTGATTGAAGCTTCTCGAAGACTCACATTATGCGTTGGCACATTCTGAACGTCTCTATTCTTACAAAGTTCATATATTAGAAATTCTAAGTCTTTAGAGTTTGTTCAGTTTTGTAATTGCTTACACCTTTAATTGTATATCAAGTGTAAAAACACTCTTTTATTTGTACACTCTTAGAAGTCTCTTTCAGCTATGATTGAGCATTTTAAAGCCTCTTGCTTTTGTGCTTCAGCATATGAAGTCTCTTGGTTGTGTCCTACAAAAATTGTAATCAGGTTATAGTGAAAATCGCTTGGAAGGGCAAGTGGACTAGACTACTCTTGGATGGTAGGAGGAACCAGTATAATTTTCTTGTGTCTACTCTATATGTGTGTGTGTGTGTGTTTGATTTTATTTGTTGTACTCAGATTCTGAATTGTATTGAGACACTGAACTCTACTCAGACTCTAAACACATTAAGACTGACGTGTGAAACAATTTAAAAAAGTTTGAAAAAACCAACACAAATCAAGTATCCCCTCTCTTGTGTTTTCTCATCCTCCACAACGAAGATATTGGTAGAAAGTTAATGAAACCCATAATTAACGATGACAGACAAATTTTGAGGCTTATTTGTCATCACAATTTCAATCCACCTAAACCTAAGTGCCTTTTCCACACCTTCTTTTTTGGATAAGGCTTAATTGAAGCTTTGGTCATCTAAAAATTTCTTTTTAGTCCTTCAAATATGTTTCGTCAGTCAGTTTGATCCACGTCGGTTAACTTTAACCCCAAATGTATTAGGTGGACCAACATTGTAGGTGGTCCACCGTAAACCTTATTAATTTTTTAATTTCCACCCTTTGATTTTTTTTTCAAAACGGGGATGATTAAATTATGGAGGTCTATTTCTTTCCAATCACAAAAACATTATTTCCACTCTCTAATTAAGCTGTAATCCTTCTCAAGCTCTCAAATCATCCAAAGATCTCAAATAGTGAAAGTGAAAGAAGTGCTTATAGAAACCCCCAAATTGAACCCAAAAAACACCATCTTCCTCGTCCTCGTAACAATAAACAAACATCATCATCTTCCTCTTCTTCTTCGTTGTTATTGTTTTCACCACCACCGTTAGCTTCCGTCGTCACAGCCTGCTTCGACAAGGTGGATTCAGGGGTCAGAAGATTGAAGCCTTCGTTTCTTGGCCATGGAAGTGATTGAATCGAAATTAAGGCTATGGATTGGTGAAAGAGAGAGAAAGGGGAAAATTAGTGGCTATGGTGTGAAAATTAGTGGTGATGAAGTTGTAGTTAAACATGCTGAAGAAACCGAAATGATGATTGCAGCGATGATAGTGTGGTGAGTATACCATGCGTATAAAGTTCTAAAACAAGTTGTTGGGATTAATTCATTTCTATTTATGTCAAGGATAAAAAAAAATGAGATTTAAGCGGAGGATTCAATCAATTCTAGCATTTTATGGGTTTGTTTGTTAAAAAAATATGGGTTTACATGAATATAATGTTGAAGATGATGAAGATCAAGAATAAGAAGATTGAAGGAGATGAATAAAAGTAAAAACTTAGGTGTTGATGGCTCACTGTTAAAAACAATAAACATGCAATCAAATGGTTAGAATCACATCATCAATATCAGGCATTAAAAGACTAACGATGAGGACAACTTTAACAAACGGAGGTTAATTTGAAAGACCAAAAAGAAATTCTTTAGAGTTATGGGACCAAAATGAAAATAATAAATAAGTTAGGGGACTAAAGGTTTATATAAGAAAGTTAATTAACGGAAGACTACAAGGGATCCTCCACCCCAAACTACAACACACAATTCATACAATCAATTATTGGTCGTTATAATGATAGTAATATGAATCTAGTGGAAGGGCGAATATATTCCTCTTTGAAAACCTTTGTGCGAAAATGGTTTGATTTTTTTTTTTTCGAAATCGAATTTTAGTATTGGAAACTATGTAGTTGTTTCAATGTAGCTAATCAAACCATAATAAAAGATAGGCTAAATTGATCATTTGTTTCCCAAAATAATTTATTGATTTTATTTTGGTCTCATAACTCGTAAAACGTTCGGTTTGGTTATTTAAAAATGATTCCTTCAATCAATTTGATCTTATCCCAACAACTTTAACCTCAAATTTATAAGTCGGACCAACATTATAGGTCCACCATAAACCTTATGATTCTGCGCCTATTAACCCAATCACCTATTAGCCGATAACGACTGACAATATAATTGTTTTTGGTGTAAACAATATCATAACAAAAAGAGGATCATGGAAGTATCATTAATTTGACTGGTACATATTATATTTATGCACCTTTTGAATCAGACCGAACCAAAAATAATAATATGATAAAATATGTTTATATTCCCTATAAATATCTCCAAAATTTGTTTTAGTCATTCTAAACATTATTTTCTTTGCAAATTTTGGTCCCTCAATTTTTTTCTGTCATGACTTTTTGTCTGTGTGTTTAGGTCAATTTTTGTGTATCCTTCATATTTTTGAATAAATTTTGTATGTACATGTTTAGAATATTATAAAAGTCTCTCTAAAAAAATATTGTTTTTCAACAAATCATGAATCAAATAATTTTTTTAAGCGCTAAAAACTTAAAAGTAAATATTTAATTTATTCCTTGTTAAAAATATTTCAACTTTTGCAAGAGAGATTTTTCAAATGTAAAAAACATCATTGTACAAAAAATAAAATTCAAAACTTTGAAGAATACACACAAATTTTATTTAAAGCATGGATCAAAAAGTCGAGACGAAAAACATTTGAGAAACCAAAACTTACAGAATTTTTTAAAAAAAAGGATTAAAAACAAAATTGTAGATATTTTTAGGGGTTAAAATATTATTGAATCCAAATTTTTATTTAAGAAATGGATTAACCAATTGCCATTTGCCATACGTGTAGTAATGTAATAAATTAATGGTGACTTATTTCATCATATTAAATTAAGGATAATTATTACTTTAAAAAAATGAAAATAATTTAAAATTTATATTTCGCTTTGAATTATAATATGTTAATTAATTAAAGTAATAAATGATTTGCTATGTCATAATTTTAATTTATTGAAAGATAATAAATTTAATAATATTTTTATAAAAATGACAACCAGATAAAAACTATTTTTTTAATAATTGAGGAATGATGAAATTATTATTAATTAAAGTGACACTAATTGTCATTTTAAAACCATCCTAGAGTGTCATCGTGAGCTTAGCTCAATGCATAATATATGCAAGGTACGGGGTTCAAACCCTGACCACCAAAAAAAAAAATCATCCTAAAGTGGATTTGAATAAGTTAGTGTTTTAATTATTTTATCTTTTTGTAACAAAATGACCGTATTTTTCATTAAACTATATTAAAAAAGTGTTTAATGTATCAAACATGATTACTTACATTTATTTTTTTCTTATTGTTTTCCAATTCAATCATAATTTATCGATAAATATTTTATTAACCACATTGTAAATCAATTAATAGATCAATTTTGTTTCATACTAAGACGGAGTAAAACACCTATTAATCCAAGTTTTAACAACAATGAATTTGAATATATCAACTGAACAGTAAACCTATTACATTTTTTTTGAAGGATACTATCATTATTCTTTATAGTGTACCACACTCGTTAATTTTTATATAAATAAATTAATATGAAAATAGTTATTGCAAATTTCTAGATTATCCAAATACAATTTATCTAACAAGTGTTGAATATGCTAATATATATATATATATATATATACACACACACACACACATATACAAATTGACAAAAGGACAACATTTTTTATACATTGAATTACATGCCATATAAGCCATATTAAAGGAGATTTGATTAGAATTTCTCAATCTAGTAAATATTTTAATGTAAAGAAAAAGTAGATTTTGGAAAAGAAGCGCGTGTCGAAAATTTACTCACAAAATTTGCCTATAAAATGACCCTTCGACACCCTATTACAATGTGCCATTTTTTAGACTAAATAACAAACACACCCACCCATATTTTCCTCTCTCGTTTTGTGCATTAGTCATGTCAGGCGGAAAGAAAACTCGAGGTCGTCAAAAGATTGAGATGAAAAAGATGAGCAATGAAAGCAACTTGCAAGTGACTTTCTCGAAGCGCCGTAGTGGGCTCTTCAAGAAAGCAAGTGAGCTTTGCACCCTTTGTGGTGCATATATTGCTCTAATTATATTCTCACCTAGTGAGAAGGTATTTTCATTTGGCTATCCAAATGTTGAAACGGTCATAGATCGTTATTTGTCTCTGATCCCACCCCAAAATGATGGCATCATGGAATTCATGGAGGATTACCGTAGAGCCAAGGTGCGTGAGCTCAATGGTACATTGACTCGTATGAACGATGCAATAGATCTTGACAAGAACCGTGAGAATGAGCTGAGCCAACAACGAAAGATGAATGTGGGTCAGTTTTGGTGGACTCGTCCCATTGATGAGATGAATATGGTCCAACTTGATTTATTAAAGAAGGCTTTGGAGGATCTTCAAAAACTTGTTGGACAACATGCTGATATGGTTGAAATGCAGGGTACTTCTACCCAAGCCCTTCCATTTTTTGTTGGAAATGGTTCATCCTCTAACATGCCTATTGAGCATCCACCAAATCCTCAACAAGAATCAAATTTTCCAGCCGAGTTTTTTCATAACCCTATGTTGCAACCTCATTTGTTTGGTTTCAACAATATGGGAGGAGAAGATGGACATGGTCCTCATGGGTTCGTTTGATATGAGCCCTTAGATCCACCATAAGATGCTCTAATTAATTATTTTTATATTTTTATGTTTCATGACATTTTTAAAAATTTCACTTAAAGCACACAGACTTGACTAGTTTCATGTATGTGATCAGGTTAGGACTGAATCATATTGGTATTGTATTATGCATTATTTGAATAAAGAGCTCTTATCTATTTAAATTTTCATATCTCTCCAAAATTTTCATTAATCGTTTTAATTTCAATGAATCAATTTCATTAGTTTGTTGTTTTTCAATCATCTAGTTGGTATTTTTAAAATTGCAATAAAATGCAAACAAAGACCGATGGGAAAAGAACGATGAAGACTTGTGTTAAAATTAATTAATTTTTTTGGACAATTTGCATTTTGTTTTTTTATTCTATCCACTATAGATAATCATGTACAAATGGTGTAAGACACTAAATATGTGTACCACTTCTACTAGACTCATCATCTATTGATGTTACATATTTTACGTTAAATTTTAACATTATGATGATGGATGAAATTAAAGAAGCTAATTCATTGCTAAAGACTTCACTATATGTAATTTTTTTGGTAAATTCTCAGAGGTTTTTTTTTTTTTTTGACTTTTTATGAGGTGTGTTTTCCATAATCTAAAATCTTATTCATTAAAAAACGACTGCAATATACACATATGTACAATTTAAACCATTTTGCTAATTCATCAATGTTATTGACGTAAGGTAAAAAAATCTATCCCTGATTAGAAGACAATTAATCTATATCTACCTAACGCCATCACAATTTAGGTTTAACACTCATACACACCCGGTGACGAAGAGAACCGGCGCGACTGCCCACGGTGAAATTATGTCTAAAAGATTGGCACCAGCGTCATTCTCAGAATCTGCCGGCATGAATATTGATTCTGAAGGATAAAATAGCTTCTCTCGATTTGAAAGGGGAGTCAACGGCGTTATCGGATGGTGAAATCCAAGAGTTGCATGGTTTGTCGGAGAATTTGTTCTCTCTTTCTAGAATAAATTCGAGTATCATGGCGGGTCTAAATTTTCGTACCTTGTCGTTTAATGATGGAGCTTGTCTTGTGAGACCGTTTACTTTGGAGGAGGTCAAGGCGGCAGTGTGGGATTGTGTTAGTTTTAAATGCCCCGGCCCTGACGGCATTACCTTAGGTTTTATCAAGGATTTTTGGGATGTTCTGAAGGTTGATGTTATGCGATTTTTGGTGGAATTTCATAGGAATGGAAGATTGGCAAAAGGAATAAATAGTACTTTCATTGCTCTTATCCCGAAGGTTGACAACCCTCATCGTTTGAACGATTTTAGACCTATTTCGCTGGTGGGAAGCATTTATAAAATCTTGGCTAAAGTGTTGGCCAATAGACTTCGTTCGGTGACTGGGTTAGTTATATCAGATGCTCAGTCGGCCTTCATTAAAGGTCGCCAAATTCTGGACGGTATCCTGGTGGCTAATGAGATTGTTGATGAAGCGCGGAAGCGCCATAAGGATTTGCTTCTTTTTAAGGTCGACTTCGAAAAAGCATACGATTCGGTGGATTGGGGATACCTTGAGGAGGTTATGTATAAGATGGGGTTCCCGTCTCTTTGGCGAAAATGGATTAAAGAGTGTATTGGTACAGCTACAGCCTCTGTTCTGGTTAATGGGTCATCTACGGATGAGTTCTCTCTGGGGAGGGGATTGAGGCAAGGGGACCCTCTCTCGCCTTTCTTGTTTCTTTTGGCAGCAAAGGGCTTCAATGTTTTGATGGAGGCTTTGACTCGGAACAATCTTTTCTCGGATTTTCAGGTGGGTAACAGTGCTTCGACAATTGTGTCACACCTCCAATTTGCTGATGATACTTTGATTTTAGGTGACAAATCTTGGGCAAATATTCGGGCTATGCGCGCTATTCTTTTCCTATTTCAATCATTGTCTGGCTTAAAGGTTAATTTTTCAAAGAGCTGTCTGGTGGGGGTGAATGTCACTCATTCTTGGTTGGCTGAAGCAGAATTGTAAGGTGGGGTCTATACCATTTGTGTATCTGGGTATGCCTATTGGTGGTAATTCTCGTCGCTTGTCCTTTAGGGAACCTCTGCAGAACCGTTTCAGATCTAGACTATCGGGTTGGAGTTCAAAACATCTATCTTTTGGTGGCCGTCTAATTTTACTGAAATTTGTCATGTCATCTCTGCCTGTTTACGCGCTTTCTTTTTTCAAGGCTCCAGCAGGTATCATTTCCTCTATTGAATCTTTATTTAATTTTTTTTTTTTTTTTG
>Ga0228710_1012512_pt1 | contig 10498 bp, 8 predicted proteins | sample MedpolnodulmetaG_FD_177995 | JGI IMG/M metagenome (GOLD analysis project Ga0228710, IMG submission 177995) | Root nodule microbial communities from Medicago polymorpha collected in Santa Monica, California, United States - pink nodules | ecosystem: Host-associated > Plants > Roots > Nodule... | reverse complement strand
GTTTTCAACACTTGTTCTGCCATTTTTGCTGAGGAAACAACCAAGGTTGGTATGTAACCAAGTTGCAAAGACATGATAGGTCCATAGTGTTTGGAAAGTTGCCATAGGGAGTGATGTGGGGATGAAGGGTCAAGCTGGTGTAAATTTCCAATTAGAGGAAGTGGTTTTGGACCTGGTGGAGTTGATGATGCTCTACTAGTACTCCTTATTTTGTAGATGTATATAATGAATAGAATTAAGATTGGCAAGAGTGAAAGAAGCACAAGATCAATTTCCATGACTCTCAAAATTATCCCACAAGACTCTCATAAATATAAACAAAACAAATGTAGGCATGGGTGCCCATCGTGAGCATAATGACAATGAAGTATTCCAATGCCACAAATTTTTACACGTAACGTAACACACACCTTTAAATTTCTACACGTGTGAAGCCCAGATACGAGACACGATACTGCACCGATATGGAAAAATTTCAAAAATCAAGATACGATACGGCTGGGATTCGTTAATAAAAAAAAATTATATAATTAAATGTACAATAAAATTATAACCATTTTTTAATATGCAAATATATTAGCAAACAAAAGAAACTAGTCATAGGCTTGTAGCACATCAACATAAATATAAATAGTATTGACGATTAAGAGAGTGATGATTAATCAATTACATACACAATATATTCCAAAAGGAGCACCATCAGTGTTATACTATATCCGTTAGTGCTATACTTTATCAATCCAAAAAAGAAGCACTATATCCAAAAAAGAACACATCAATACTCAAGAGTTGAGTTATTTTAGTTAACATTAATTGGAAAATATTGGGGCAGGTATCAGTGCATGATAATTATCGAATACTGTCCTGATACGTATCGGGAAGTATCATATAACTATTTTTTTTAAAAATAAAATTTAATCTTCAGATACTCTCATGATACGTATCGGGAAGTATCGATGCAGAATACACAGGGGATACGATGCGTCATCCATTTTGAAATATCGGGGCTTCACAGGTGAGAACTATAGACACTTCAATTTCGCTCGCGTTCGGGTCGTACTCTCGATTGCTTGTCTTTGTGAGTAATATCTGATTGAGACGTAATTTTGGATCAACTTTTTTCAGTCAAGTGAGCAATTTTGAAGTGTCTATTGAACAACCATCATTAAATAAACCTAACGGTCGATTGTCTCTTACGTTTCATTCACCCATCTTTATTATTTTCTCATCTCTTTCTAGCAACATCAATGAATATGATAAAATTTTACCTTTGTTGTTCAAATTTTGCCATGCAATAATGCTGCTATTTGACAACATTGTTTACGTATAAATCTCTGTGGTTTGACCATCTTTCGGTTTGTCAATCTCCCTTAATGTTCTTACGACAATTTTTTGTTGCCTCCTGGCCTTTATCACCAGTTTTCATCACTAGATTTGGTCATAGTATCATTGATATTTTAAACTTTTTTTAATGTATGGTCCACGGTGGACCATTTATGAACACATTGTCATATTAGAATTTGCCATGCCCCCATATTGTGGCTTAAACAACACACACGTTTTTATCACCCATGCTTCTCAAATCCTACTGGAAACTTCCGGTTATGGTTCACGGTGGACCATTTATGAACACATTGTCATATTAGAATTTGCCTTGCCCCCATATTGTGGCTTAAACAACACACACGTTTTTATCACCCATGCTTCTCAAATCCTACTGGAAACTTCCGGTAGCGCTTTTTACATGTTTTGAGTGTTGCGGGGGGGATGATTTCCATGTTTATATTTAGTTTGCGTTTAAATATATTCAAAAACGCTTAAATGAGACGGAACAAATATCTTCTAGCTTAACCAAGATCATGGATTCGAATCCAGCTTTGGGCAGCAGTGTTAAAAATCGTATGAGAGCTTGCCGTCCATTTAAATTCCACGCTCGAGGGATTAGTCTTCGCAGTTGCGCATGAAGGATACCTAATTTATAAAAAAAGAAAGTTTAAATATCTATTTGCCCCCTTACCCTTACTTTATTTAAAAAGTTTAATTTGGTTTTCAACTTTAAAACGGGTAAATCGGTCTCTTAACTTGTTTTAAAAAGTCAAGTTTTCTTTAACTTTAAAATTGTCCAATTTAATAACTTAAAAAGGAGTCAATTTAGTCTCGGGAGAAACAACCATTTTGGTCTTTAACTTGGTCTTTAACTTTGCGTCTCACTGTCATAATAAATACAATGTAAAATATGTTGTACTTTTAGAATATTTATTATATTTCCAAAGTTAAATTGCCATGCTTCATTGCACGTGCTACTGCATTCCCTTTCTTAACTGATTCATTTGAGTAATTATGCTGAGTCATTGCAATTTACTACTCCCTCCGTCCCAATTTGTAGGACGTTTTGGGCATTTCACACATATTAAGAAATGCAATTAATATCATATGGAAAAGAGATATTATGAGTTGTTTTACAAAATTGTTCTTAATAAATAATATGAGAAAGATAAATGAAAGAATTGAAAAAAGAGAGAGTAATAAATAGATAAGGTTATAATAGGAAAAACAACATTAATGTTGCATTGGTATTGTAAAGCGACATATAATTTAGGACAATTTTTTTTCTTCCTAAAACGACATACAATTTGGGACGGAGGGAGTATTATTTATGCACATTTAACTTGCATATTGAGTCAAGGCAGTTACCATTCCTCACAAGTCACAACGTGAACAATTTGGTAGCTATTATTAAGCATTTATTCTTGCATGACTAAGCTATTACTTGCTGCAGTATAAAACTCCTTTTTTACGGGAACAAGAAAATGAGAAACTTTTTATTTTTTCTAAACCTTTGATCAGTAGCACAACCAAAACAAAATATCCCTCACAAACACAACTTTGGGTGAAAATATTCTTCCTTCTGTATCCTCGATTCTTATCGGGAAGGGTCTGTTAAATCCTGGGGGATTAACGTATAATTACGCAGAAAATCCTTAAGGACAGTGCGATCAGCACGTTTCAGACTATTTCACTGCTTGTTCATTTTACAGATGTTGATTCGATAGCAGGTTTAAATTAGTTGTTAAAGATGCTGATAAAGTGTGGTCGGTGATATAATTCAACAATAATCTCAGAGAGATAAGTTTATCGATCTCTCTTTTTGTTTATATTTAATTGATTATTATCTATATTTATAATTTATGCCTAATTTAACCACAATAGTCCCTCAATGTTTATCTCTGTTAGCCAGTTTAATCATTGACGTTAAAATTGGCCGTTATAAGGATGTGTGACATGGATCTCGAGACCAAAATGAAAATAAGTTCAAAATTAACACAAATAAATCTCTAAAGTCTGAAATCCCTCCATTTTCTGTTACTTAATGTTGTCCATTATTTTTACTCAAACTTGGAGCTAATTAAGAGACATGGTCCAGTCATGATTTTGATTTTCTGAGATTTTGAAATTGTGCAGAGAATGAGAAATGAAACAGAACAGACTGAAAGTGTGGAAATGTGTGTTTTTTTTTTTTTGAGGTTGTAGAGTTGCAGTTGGTTATGTTCTATGTCGTGTTTTCTTTGATATCGTTGTTTCAGATTTTTTTCTAAATAAAACTATTTTAAAAAAAATTATTTTTGTCATTTTTAAGTGTTTGTTTAGGATTTTTGAAAAAATTATTTTTCTCAAAAACAAGAAGGCATGTATAAGTAATTTATTTTAACTTTAAAATCAAAAGCTATTAGGATTAACTTTTCTCAAAATTTATTTTTCTCAAAAACAAGAATGTAATACATGTATAAGTTAAAACTCATTTTTTTTAAAAGTGATTTTTTTTTGTTAAGTTTTAAAAGTGATTTTTATGGATAGTAAACAAACAAAAATATCTTCAGATTTTTATAAAACCTATAAAAAAAATCTCTAAATCCTTTTAATACAAAATGTATTTTTTAAAGCCGAAACAAACCTTTTATATATCGTGAGTTTAGCTAGGTTGGTAGAGATATTGCATATTACATGCAGAGGTTGGGATTCGAACCTCAGACACCCCACTTCTGCACATTATAATGTGTGAGCTCTAGCCACTAAACTACTTGACAAAAAAAAGAACAAAACAAGGGAACCGTGAAATATTCTTTGCTTTTTTCCTTTTCTGTAATTGGATCTCTTTGCTTTGTTATTCTCTTTGGTTTTCACACGCTCCTTTTGTTACCTATCTTTCCATTATGTTTCCTCATTTAGGGGTTATGTGTGTTAATTTGTTTGCTTTTGGTATTGACTTGGAACTTGGAAGTATGCTCCTCCTCAAGTTCTCAGGTTCGATTCTCTCCGGTGTCAATTTAGGCGGGCTAATTTAGCTTTTTCAAAAAAAAAAAGTTGGTTTACTTTTATTTTGGTTCCTAGATCCATGACACACATCCTTGACAACATTTAACTGTCAAATTTTAACGTCAAGGATTAAACTGGTTAACAGAGATACACATCCAGAGACTATTTTACATTTTATCCTGAGTCAAGGACCATAATGATAACGAGATGTTAAGTCAGAGATCAAAATGGTTGTTTCCCCCATTTAGTCTCTTAATGTAACTTGGTTTCTTAATAAATGGATATCATAGTATATTTTCGAGTAAACCATCAAACTATTCATTGGCTTAATAGGGAGCTATCAAACAGGTCCACGAAATCATGAATATCTTAAAAATGTCCCCAGCTCTATTAAATTGTCAAATTGGTTTCTATATAACTATAAATTATCAATTACGTCCTTATATTTTAAACCCTTATTATCAATTTGGTCCAAGTATTTAACCACTTGCTCTTAATTTAGTTCCCTCAACTTTAACGGAAGCTTCAACCTTCACGAAAGCTTCGACCTTAATGGGAGCTTCAACCTTAATGGAATCGACAACTCTAGGTTTTCGATCACCCGGATCATCACCCGCATGCTCAACCTTATCTATAAATAAACAACATATAATTACTAAACTAATTAATAAACATGTATCTAATATCATAATCAAACAAAAAAAAAATTGGGAAAAAAATATTTTTAGGCAGTAACACTGCCATTTGAGAAATTTGAAAAAATTCTATGTGTCTAGCGGCAGTTAACAGCCGCTGACTCCCAACGGTAGTTAACAGCCGCTAGAGTTCGTGACAGACCAAAAAAAAAATGCAAAACCCAATCAAATGCAAACATGTTAAAACTTGCAATACATGTTTTTTGATGCATATTGTGAGTAGAAACGTCCTAGCAATCGATCAGCAATGATTTGGAACCAAGATTTTGACAAAGAATTTTTGAAATGGGGATTTTTTGAGGTATGGTATGGTGAGGTGATGAATGAATAGGACATAGGGATTTTCTGGTTTTTGGGGGAAAAAAAGCATCGGTAGTTAACTACCGCTGGCAACCGGCGGCTGTTAACTTCCGGCAGTTTTCTCAACGGTAATTAACTACCGCTAGGGGCCCTAACGTAAACAAGTCAATGTGAATTTTTTTATGTCAAAAAAGCAATTTTCTATGTTTAATAAACTGCATAAAGTTTTATTCATTATGTCGTCTTGTTTTTTGGTACGTTATTCATTATATCATCTCACTTAACAGAAATAAAAGATGCATTGGAATTGTGTATATGTGATTCATCACATCATCATCTTTCTTATCCATTTTTTCCACATACAAAATAATAGAAACTCACACACATACATAAGCGAGGTCCTAACTTCAAGCCCTAGAAAGTAACTTAATGGTCCACGATCCTTCATCTCAAAATGTTGACACAAGAATTTCTTGAGCTCTACAATTCCAATAGAGTCATCTCCAGTGATAATCATGTCATCGACATAAAGAAGCAAGACAACAGTACCATTATCAGTTTTTCGAGTAAAGAGAGCAGAATCATGACCACTAGAAGAGAAATTCAATTGGGTGATAGTCTTGTGAAATTTAGCAAACCAAGCTCTAGGTGCTTGTTTGAGACCATAAAGAGCCTTACAAAGGCGGCATACTTTATTTTCCTGACAAGTATATCCTGGAGGAGGACGCATGTAAACCTCTTCTTCTAACTCACCATTAAGGAAGACATTTTTAACATCCATTTGAGTGAGTCTCCATTTGCGAGTGGCGACGATGGCAAGAAGTGTTCGAACAGAGGTGATGTGTGCAACAGAGACAAATTTTTCTTCATAATCAATACCATACTCTTGAGTGAACCCTTTTTCCACAAGACGAGCTTTGTAACGCTCAATAGATCCATCAGAGAGAGTCTTTATTTTATAAACACACATGCACCTTACAAGAGTCTTATTAGAAGGAGGATCAACAAGGTCCCAGGTGTGTGTTTTCTTTAATGCCTGTAATTCTTCCTGCATAGCTTGCTGCTAATGAGGATCTGCTAAGGCTTCCTTATAGGACTGTGGTTCATGATAGTGAAGCATAGTGGAATAACAATGGTAATCACGAAGGTAATGAGGTGGATTTCTTACCCGTTTAGGAAGCTCAATGGTGGGTGGTGCAGGATCAACGATAGGAACAACATCATCGAGAGTGGGCTGAACATCGGAAGAGGTTGGAAGCTCACTAGAAGAACCTGCATATGTCTCAGAACCTGCATGTGTGTCATTAGGAAAAAGGTCGATATCAGGGTTAGTAAAGAGAGGAGTGGAAGTAGACGAGATTGACTTAAACTTTGACAAGGAAGAGAACATTATTTGTTCCCAAAAGACAACATGGCGAGAGATACGAATGCGTTGGGATATTGGATCCCAACATCAATAACCTTTGTGTTCAATGCCATAACCAAGAAAACAACACAGACGAGCACGAGGCTCAAGTTTAGTGTACTCATGTGGCTGAAGGAGGACAAAACAAGCACAACCAAACACCTTAAGTGAGTTATAATTTGGTGTAGTGAGATAAATACGCTCAAAAGGAGAGACATTACCAAGGACAGAGGAAGGGAGGCGATTGGTTACATGGACAACGGTAAGGGCGACTTCACCCCAAGCACGTTCTGGACAAGAAGCTGAGATAAACATGGCATGAACTAAGTCAAGAATGTGACGATGCTTTCTCTCAGCACGACCATTTTGTTAAGATGTGTATGGACATGAAAATTCAGACAAGGTACCCTGCTCACTAAGAAATGACAAGAGTTTAGAATCACGATACTCCATGGCATTATGTCGCGAAAGACTTTAATAACTTTGGAAAATTGTGTTTGTACCATTTTGGCAAAATTGATGTAAATTTGAGGAAGCTCGTGTCTATTTTTCATCATATATATCCATGTAAAGATAGAATAATCATCAATAAATAGAACAAAATACCGAGAACCTCCCATAGTAGGTGTGGGAGCAGGACCCCAAATATCAGAATGCACAAGATCAAATGGTGAAGCTGAAATGGAAGTACTTTTATTGAAAGATAAGGCTGGTTGTTTAGCAGTTTGACACGCAGTGCAATCAAAAGACTCATTGGTAACAGATCCTAGATAACCTTGAGACACAAGAGGACGCAACTTACCAATTGAACTATGGGCTAGACGATGATGCCAAAGTTGAATGGACGAATGTATGGAAGCGACACAAATATTTGACTCATGAGGAATATGCAGTTCAGTGAGTTCATATAACCTTCCGACCTTGCGCCCAATCCCTATAAGTTTATCCGTTCATGGATCCTGCACACGACATCCAGAAGAAGAGAAGGTAATTTCATAACCAAGGTCACATAATTGGCCAATAGAGTTAAGATTAAAATTTAGCTTAGGAATAAGATATGTGTTAGGTATGCTTAAATTAGGTAGAGAGATAGAACCTACATGACTTACATGCATAAGAGATCCATCAACAGTGTGGATAGAAGGGTTAATGTCATTTTTAGTCAGGGAAGAAAATAAATGAGACGCTGATGTCTTGTGGTTACAACATGTAGAATCAAAATACCACTTAGAATTACCTGGTGTAGTTGAAAGAGAAGCAGGGGTATTACCAGAAGGAAGTAGTTGTGTGAGAAGAGACTCAATGGTTGTGATAGGGAGTGCAGGCTGGGAGGATCCTCGAGATGCATTGGCAGCAACATTAGTTTTGACTACAGACCCAAAATAGTTGAGACGAGGTTGATCCTTATTATGATCAGACCATTGAGGACGAGTGGGACAATTTTGAATCAAGTGTCCGACTGGCTTGCAGTATCGACAACAATTTGAAGCAATATGACCCTTTTTCAAGCGGTTATAACATTCAACTGTAGGACAATCAGAGAGTGAGTGTCCAAAATTACGACAACGACCACAATAATTCTGCATGATATTGCAAAAATATTCAAAGAAAGATGACAATGATTTTCAAATACAACACTATCAGAGGTGAATCGGAGAAAATCAACCGGAAAAGAAATTGAAAGATCTCACCAAAATCCTTTCAATACGATGCTTCGATTAAAATTGGCCAAGTTGCAATTAGCCAATTTACTTTAGGAGAAACTAGCAATTGTTGTGGCAGCCTAACAATTGTTATAAGTGGAAAAGAGACTCAAAAGAGTGGGACGGTGGCTGTAGGTTTTTTTTTTAAAAGCAAAATATGATGAGAATATGTGGGACGGTGAAGGGAACAGGTGAAAAACAAATAACTTAAATACCACAGGAAAAATAATGAATCGAAAGCCTAAGCTCTAGATACCATGTAGAAATTCACGAAGAAAGATATATGAGATATATTTGTATATTCATTGTGTGTTTTAAGTATAAGGAAATTGTCCTATTTATATCATAGGATTGGAGACAAAGAAACACAAAGAATAATTACACATAAAGACTAATTACTCCCAACATAATTACAATATAATTACAATAAATAGAGAATTATAATATATCTTAACAATTTAGATGTAGCCTACAACATGCAATAAGCTTAATTCGTATATGATGTTTTTTAAAGCTTGATATGTTATGATAGCCAACTTAAAAGCTATTTAATATGAATGTATTTAAATAAGTAATATGATCTATTTTTATATAGACTAAGAAGCTAATATAACACTCCTTTTAAAAAAAAAAACTAATATACCACTTCTCTCAAAAAAATAAAAAAGAAGCTAATATACCACTAATATTGAGCTCCATTTTAATATTTAGCATGACATTTTAGGGATTTAACTATAATATGATATCATATTTCAATTCTACTTTACAATAATACAATTAAATATGTGAAAAACTAATGTAGACTTTTTGTGTAGACTTATAAGCTCATATTAGTGAAAATATTAACAAAATTAAAATTTAAACCAAATTACATAATCTATTATAATATTAGTAATAAAGAATATTATTCATTTTCTTAACTAGGTTAGTCTGATATGCGTAAAATATTTTTTTATGGTCCTTAGTCTACCTTTTTAGCTAACTAAATTTCTAGAAAATCTTAGTCTTCTCTAATTTTTTTCCTAATGCAAGATAGACCCTAGACTTCTGTCGACCGACCTAACTTATTCTTACCTTTAATTTTACAATAGAGGAAAATGATATCAATCGGACTTAGGTCTAATGGTTCTGGAAAACTAAAGTTTGAATTTCAGAGCGATGTCCATATTTAATGCTAACGAACAAGATTAACTTGGGTGGAGCATACTTGTGGGGATGAAGGGTCAAGCTGGTGTAGATTTCCAATTAAAGGAAATGGTTTTGGACCTGGTGGAGTTGATGATGCTCTTCTAGTACTCTTTGTTTTGTGTATGTGGATAATGAACAGAATAAGGATTGGTAGTAGATAAACAAGCACTAGAACTTCCATGGTGAAACCTTATAAATTGTATCTCTATCTTCAGAATTAATGTGTTAGTCAGACTAAGCACAACGTATTTAGAGGCTTACAACTAAAATGAAAATGAGATATTTTATATGAAAAAAGTACAATAAATGTCATCATTTAAATTTGAAATTGCAACTTCAAGGTACATCAATCAACATCCGCATCTAATGAGTTCATCTATATGGATAGTATCAACCTTCAGAAAATATTCTTTTTTTGAGGACTAAATCAAAGGTTTATTAGGTTACCCTATGTTTGGATTGACGGATTGACCATAATTTTAGCATATGTTTGAGTGCATATTCATATGTTTTTTTCACATCTCGTGTGCAACTTTAGAGAGTAAGCTCTGAGTTGGATAAAATCACAAGGCTACATAATTCTTTCGAATATAAGTTAACATTATAAGATGAAAGCATATTACAAGTCTCTTTTAATCACTTCCCAAATTACAAATGAAACCATTATCAATTGATCTAGAGATAATAGAAACTTTGAGGCAAGCAAATAACATAACTAATTGTCAATAATACAACACACTATTGTTTTGGTTTCCGAGGAACAAGGTAAAGATCAATTTTCTTATGCATAGTTATTCCTGGTTTAACTTGTGTATCCAACACTTGTTCCTTGTCAAAGCCATGAGGCAGCTTCCAATCAAAAGAGTGCAGAAGATTAGCAAGTGTAAGCTCAA
>Ga0228710_1012511_pt1 | contig 10499 bp, 4 predicted proteins | sample MedpolnodulmetaG_FD_177995 | JGI IMG/M metagenome (GOLD analysis project Ga0228710, IMG submission 177995) | Root nodule microbial communities from Medicago polymorpha collected in Santa Monica, California, United States - pink nodules | ecosystem: Host-associated > Plants > Roots > Nodule... | reverse complement strand
CATTTAAGAATTTTATAACATAAGATCTCCTTTTCACAATTAAAATTTCAAAGAATTTTATAAATATAGTAACCTTTATATGACAGAGTATGATGATTATATAAAAGGTTTATCATCATATGAGTGAGATACGTCTCTTATTATTATAAAATAGGATATGAGACTCTATTCACAATTTTAGTAACTCACTCAAAACTCAAATGCTACAGTTATAATTACACACATTTGAGAAAAGATTAGGTTACACGCAGCGGAAATACATGAGAATTATATTTTATTATTATTGAGGATATAAGAGAAAATAGTCATAAGCTTTCATAAATATTAAAGAATAGCAATAATATAAAATATGTCAAAATATAGTAAAATTAAATATCTCAATGGAGTTGTTAAGAATTTTGGGATTTTGACATATTGCTTTTACAAAATGAGTTTACAATGATATAAAATAATATGGAAGTGTATAATAATTTATGAGAAAATAATATAATTAATATCCTCAATATAAGTCTCTACAATAATTTTATATCTAGAATTATGAAACAAATAAATATATTTGTTTATGAGATATAGTTAATTGACATGTAGAATTTTTCTCGCTTATTGTATAATGATATTTTCCTCACTTGAGGAAAAATGATACTAATAAGGTATTTTTCTTACCCACAAAAGGATGATTATGTTAAGTAATGTCATACCGATAGGGTATGTCCATCACGTTACACAATACATAGCAAGGATTCTCCCACTTGATAGAGAATAGATAATGATAGTTGAATTAAAAAGTTTGAAAGATATTTTAAATAAAATATTCAACTATTTCTCTATCACAAAATGATATGTTAAGTAACGTCACACCGATAGGGTATGTCTGTCACTCACATAACAAAGGGATAGTAGCAATCCAAAATATTTATATATATAAAAAATCATGTTTAGGTAGAAATTTAATTCAAAATATAATAATATTGGACTGCAATTTTCTACATGTCTTTTAATAGAGTAACTTACTTATTGTAATCTCATTCAAGACCTTACGGATAATAATAAGTAAGAACTATATCATCACAATGTACAATTCTTATGTCTCAAAATTTAAACATTGATAGAGTATTCTAATTATAATTGGCATAAGTATAAACATTTTAAGTACATTGAATAATAACAATTATATTAAACACACCGATAGAGTATGACTGTTACAAATATAATGTTAATCTATTTAACAAAATTCGCATAATTGTACCCACGATAGGTGAGATTACAATTATACAAATCAATAATAATTATGCTTAAGAGAATATGAAACAATAATATCATGCATAGACAATTGTACTTAATTTACTCAACTTCTGTCATATTCAAATAATAGAAAAATGTGCTTAACAATATTTTAAATTAGCACATCATAAATATGACTTTAAAATTTCTTTTATATGAAGTAGTATAATTTAAAAAGTTATTATTTGGAACACAAGCGTGTCAAATAGTTTTCTATTTTATCCATAATAGAACTCTAAGAATAAAATTATAAATACTCCCACTATAAACTAGAATTAGAATATAAATATAATTGGAGTATAATAGTACAAATATATAAGAATTATAGAGTTCTATTTAGAATATTCTGAAAAAAGAATTTCACTTCTATATAGGATATCATAATTGCACAACAAAAGAGAAGAATGAATACAAAATTTCATATGTGCAATAATATACGATAAGTCACAAGAGGATAAAAAATAATTAAATCATGACTTACCTCGCAGTGTGTGACATTCATCCTTATACTTGGAGCCAATGACTTTTGATGACTTAACAAGAATATTTTATAATATAGTCATCTCAAAATAATCATAAATTAATAGAGAATTAGTCATTATAACTATACATATATGAGACTCTAATTATAAATCATTACGATTTATATAAGTGTTCAGTTGTAAGGATGATTTAAAATAGCATGAATTCTTAATATGTTGTTTTGATAAATTTAACGGATAAACAACAGCGAGGTGTGCAAATTTTAATTCATAATTAGAATTTTAGCATAAAAATGCAATAATGCATTATTCACTATGTATAATTTAATATTATTGTGATCCAAACATTTAATTGCTACAAGACCCATAATTAGATAGTTAATAGTGTTTGTCACAAAATTTAGAGTAATAAATCACGGGTCTAGATTAGAGAGTATAGCAGAAAGCATAATGTATGTTAAAGAGAAATATGTCAATTTTAGATTCAATTAGTATAAATGACATATATAATATACAGCTTACTATACTCATATTGAAAAAAATATTATTAGGGCCCTTTAAATCAATTTGTGACAAAAATCAGAGACAAGTGTCTAAGTTTAAATATGTCGCAAAAAGAATGATCAATTAGTAAACTTTGGATCTTTATGCTAAGACAATATGAATTAAAGAATATATTATATTAGAATATTTATAATTTCAAGATTATTTAAATTCATAAAATTTAAATCAATTACATTTGGCATTAGAATTAGTAAAATTGAGCCTTTTATAGTAACAATTTAATTGATTAAATAGATAGTGTTACTAATATAAGAATAAAAAGGATTTTCAAAATAGTTTAGGCTCAAATATTGAGAATATATGATTTGAAATAAATTATTCTCAGTTTAACTGATATATGATTATTTCAAGATTTGACAAAATTTTGAAACACATAAATCAAGAATATATATAGTATAATAGTCAAGTTATTTTTGAAAGGACAAATAATTTTGAGGGAATCAACAAATCTCAAAATATATATTAATATAGAATATTTGATGCAAGAATATAAGTTGAGTCTAAGAATTTTCACAATCGTAACACTTTAAAACAATAATTCACATAAGTGTTATTACCATAAAAGAATATTTTCTCATAGGATATTATAGACTCAAATCTAATGAATATATGATTTAAAAGGAGTATATGATTTTCATATTAATTTACATCAAATATTAGGAGATTTCATAAAGTAATTTAAATCTCTTAAGAATATTTTGGGTGAAAAGAAATTATAATTTTATTACAAACAATATTTGCAATTTAATTAGGGATGTAAAATTCTTATTGACACATCAATCTCAAATTTAAAAGAGTGAGACTGGCTTCTTATAAATGTCACAAAAGGGTAAGGAATATTGACACAAAAGAATATGATATTTAGAAATATAATTTATTCCCCAAATAAAAATTATATAGGTTATAAAATTATATAATATTGATGCTTAAGAGGGTATAATAAGTTTATATCATGCATAGCCAGAATAGCAAGAAGAATAAGGCCATGATCAACACCAACGATAGATAATCAACACACAATCAGTAAGAAAGAAGAATAAGGTTCATTTAAAAAAACAGTTTGATCTGGATAAGTGCAAAGTCCGGTAGATAATTAAGCGCATGAGTGGGCAGTTTTTTTGTTTTTTTGCTAAACTGCACTTTTTTCCCTCAAAGTTTCGAAATGTTGCGATTTTAGCCTCCTATAAAAGGGGCCATAATTGCAACTTTTTGTAAAGATAAGGGGTCAAAAAACATATTTCCCTTATGTTGGGGGGTCAAATGAGCATATTTCCCTAAACATAAGGGATCATTTTTGCCATTTTTTTAATAGGGGCCAAAATTGCAACAGTTTGAAACTTAGGGGTCAAAAAGTGTAGTTTTGACCCGCGATTGACCCGTCAAGTTCTCTGTTCTTAGGACACGAAACACAACGATTTAAGTATGTATTTTGATCGTTTTCATCCGATTTAGAGAAGCCTGTATCAATTTCGAATTTAATTTGTTCTTGAACAAGGAATCAGAATCAGAAAGGGTTTAGGTTCTTTCAATCAACAAGCATAATGAAATTTAGGATGGTTTTAAACACACAGTGAGAATAAGAACTTCTTATCTAAATGTATTTTGATATCATTCGAATGATAGTGATCGATCAGTGTATTAAAAGTAAGGATCACAAAATTATCCCATGATTAAATTTATAATGGCATGAGGTTTGGTTCAATATAGATTCATGAAAGGAGGATTAATTGATGAATACTACCGATCAACAATCGTTGGTTCTAATCGCAAAAAATAAGAAAACCCTTCATGAAAAAAACATAACACGATAATATTTGCCATGTATAGTGCATCGATATACAGTTTTGGGCAAACTACAATGGATTAATGGTTAACAACAATACACAATTAACAATTAAGAATAGCCATAAAAAGTATCTATTTGACTCTGATACCAATTGATAAAATTTGTAGGGTTTAGCATGAATCACTAGATACAAATTATAGCATATCAATAATGATGAAGAAGAGAAGAAGAAATTGTGTACTTTGAATTAGGTTTTGAATTAGGTTGATGAATGATAACTGTCAAAAGAATGAGAGGGATGACTACCCTCATTCCGTTTAGCACCAGAATGTTCAAGAATGATTAACCGGTCTGATGGGATCACGTTTAAATAGCTAAATGGCTGAGGGCATGACCTCTCATTGGGCTTATCTAAATGGTCCAACCCATCACGGTCCATCTAGTAACAATAGCCCAATCACTCAAATTCATCATATAATTAGTGTTTAACACAATAGACCATACTTTATATTATAAGATTAACTTATAATAATTGATTATTGTCAATCCATAATTGATTAATTAAATAATTAATCCAACAAGAACCTCTAAATCCCAAACCATATTCAACAATTTCAATTTCCCCTAATTTTCTCAAAAACCTTCTTTACATTCCCTCTCCTCCGTCTCCACCGCCTCACTTAGCTGCCTCATCCACCGTCTTCATTCCACCTCGTCCTTATCTTCTCCTTACTGTTCTACTGTGATTTTATCAAGATGAGTTAGAAGAATATTTTGAACTGCGATTTCATCAAGATGGATTTTCAAAGGTGAGATTGAATAGCGAAAAGAGACAGTATACCACGATTAGGAAGAATTACGTTTGTGACAAAATGGATTTTCAGAGAAGCTTGTTTGTAGAAAGAGAACATAACTATCTGACTGAGTTGAGAAATGTAACTTTGCAAGACCGGTTTTGTACCAAATAAATTCAAAGGAAAACCGGTTTATTGTTTTTGTTTTTAGGGTCATGCTAACCAGTGCCCTAGGGCACTGGTCAAGGAACCCAAAACAAGAATGTTTAGGATTAGTAATAACTTTTTGTTTAAGGTTTAGGTTTGATGTTAGAATGTTAGAATGTTTAGCAATTATATCTTGTGCCTGAGATACCCTCTTATAATCTACACATTCTCTTCTTTTCTAGTCTACCTAACAATACAAGTTTTAGACAGCCTCTTCAGACTTTAGTTATCACACAATCCATTTTTATACCATAAAGATGATTAGTGAAGCTTTACAACTGACTACACAATTGTTCTTGTGATCTTGATCATCAAAAAGAATCAATTAGATCTCACAATGACCTCTCTCTCTCGCTCTCTCTCTCTATATATATATATATATAAGTTCAAATCGATCATACAAGGTGAGTCTGAAATTTTGTTTCTCTAAGTTCAATCTAAAACCTTACACATTTTAACAAAGTTTCTTAAACCACCATTGCTCTTTTTCAGGCTCTGTTCATGGAAGAAGTGCTGGATAACCCATGTCTTTACTAGGATCAAAGATGCGACAGACCCACTATGTCTGCATTTAATCTCGTGAATCACAAAGGCGCAAGAGTCAAGGTGCCCAAATCGTAAGCAGTTATACAACTATCAACTGGTATACAAATACACAATACAAAGTTCATGTATGAAACGTTCCACTGTACATCTTGATTTTGTACATTTCACATTGCACTTTGTACAATTAATGGACCAACACTATTTTATAGGTCGACAATAGTACTCGATTGAAACTTGCCTTGGATATCACATTGAAGACTCACAATAAAATGAGAAAGTGGATGGTGCTAAGGTCAACTGAGTTCAGAAACCGGCTCTCCACGATTCCTGCAAAGGGTCTGGGGTTTTATTCCTAAGGATTCAATTGTATATGCATGCATATTTTATGATTTCGGTGCAGTTCTTGTTTTTTTTTTTTTGGCGAGAACAGTACCCCTTGTACTTCCCCAGTTGGTGGATAAAGTGCTTATTGTACTGCTCTTATTTTGTTTGGTTTAGGCGCAGTTTAGTGGGTGGTTGTTTTTCATGTCTTTATTTTTGATGCGTGAGTGGGTGGTAGCTTAGGGACTAAATTGAATGTTTAATCTGCCTATGCTTTTACCCAATTAAAATGCAGTCATAGCATAAACTGGTAACATTGGTGGTAACAAATGCAATTGAAAAGGATTATCTCATATTATTCCAAATGCACGTTTTTGTTTTAGCAAGTTAATGACATGCACTTGAAGATTCTAATCTATGTAATCTAATAAATATTATAATTATATGACATTTATGTGGTGGCTGCACTATGCAATGTAATGAGAGTGTCAGTTACAAAAGGTAGATAAACAATGGTAAGTTAATCTAGGGCAAAATTGTGATGACATTGTAAAAAAGGGAGGATATAATTGGAAGAGCATGACAAAATATAGAAATTAGGGTTGAATGACAATCCACCATTTATTGAAAGAAATCATTAGCCATCATCAACTTAAGGGTCCCCACTCCCCTCAACTTAATTGGTACCTTTATTACAATTAAAATAGGAGTGATCTAGCAGCAAAAGTTTTCAACAAAAATTGAGGGCATTATAATCATTTTAGACAAGTAGGGTTAAGAATAGTGTTTGCAGTTTGCACCACTATCTTCCATTTCATTTGATTTGATTTTATTTATAATAATAGATAGATTTCCCTAAAAAAAAAATAGATAGATAGATTGGAACACTTGGCATTTCCCTCCAAACTCTCTCTCCCTCCCTCCCGCCCTCTCTCTCTAAGTTCAAATCCATCATACAAGGTGAGTCTGAAATTTTGTTTCCTTATAAGTTCAATCTGATTACACAAAGGTGAATATGAACTTTTGTCTCTCTAAGTTCAATCTAATCAGAGATATACACATGTGAATCTAAACTTTTCAAATACACTATGAAATATATTCTCTATAACACGTCTGCATTTTTTGATATTAAGATCCCACGTCTACATTATGTATACTTGCGTTTTTATTGCGCTAACGTTTGAAAATTATTAACAATGTTTTTTTTTGTGAAATTTTGATTTGGATTAAAACTAAAAATATAAATGTTTTTTTTTTAAGGAAAAAATATAAATGTTTGTTGCTTTCAAGTTATAACAAACTAAACTAATCATAATTATTTATTTCAATGATACCAACAATATAACAAAAAAAGGCTTAAATATTGCACATGTCCCTGCAAATATGCCTCATTTAAGTTTTGGTCCTTGTAAAAAAAAAATTTGTTTTTGGTCCCTGCAAAATTTTTTGTTTTTTAAAATAGCCCCTGACCCTATTTTTGTGATGATTTGTATACGTGACACATGATGACTGGATCCATTTTATAATTTTTGGTCCCTGCAAAATATTTTATTTTTTAAACAGGTCCCTGCAAAAAATTTTGTTTTTTAAAATAGTCCCTCCAGGGACTATTTTCAAAAACAAAAATTTTTGCAGGGACCAAAACAAATTTTTTTTTTTTACAGGGATCAAAACTTAAACGAGGCATATTTGCAGGGACGAGTACCATATTTAAGCCAACAAAAAAATATAATATAAATTCTCTTTTTAATGACACCAACAACGATCTTTATTATAGAACAGTTGTTTAATGGTATAATTGAGATAATGAAAAAGTAAGTATAAATATACTCATCTAGTTTGTTACACTTTTTAAATGATAAAGGAAAAAAACAGACACATATATTACATTTTTTTAAATATTTAAATTTATTCTTATCTATTTGTTACATGTGTTATTTGTATTCAAAATTGAAGGCATTATATGAAAAAGAAAAAGGCAGCCCAAAAGTGTTGAAAGAGCTGTTTTCTTTATATATATATATAGTATAGATGAGTCATCTCACGCATACAATGTGAAATTTTGACTCAGTTCTAATGCAGAAAGTATTGGTTTCTCGTGCAAACTGTTGCATAGCAGGATTCCAACCAGAAGTGAGTCATTTGGTGTTGGACTGTTGATCATGTCTCAAAAGTTATTTACTCTGTTCGAATGCTAATATTAGTGGTTCAGTCCGGTGCAATTGAGTTCAGCCTTACCGGTCTTTCCAAGGCAACCTGCCATGTCTAATTGAGTTCTCAATAGCTTTGTACTTGTTAGCACAGGCTCAGACTTTGTCTCCATATTTTTGAGAAAACCTTCATAATACAACCAATCAACCCATAAACTCATACTTTCTGATTAACAAACAAATGGACATGAAAATCAGATGAAAATGATGCTATATGCAGTAGAAACACGATTAATAAGACAACCTTTGTGAAATGAAAATAAACAAAAAAAACTAGAAAAGAAATACGAAGAGATGTGGTATTCTAGTAAAAAAGAAACACGATTAAAGTCACATTCTTAGAAATTTTAGTATATCCTCATAAAGGGAGCAACAACATATGGAGAAAATGATGTCATACTAAAGTATGTCTCCAGAAGTTTCTCGTTAAAAGAAGAAATCAATATGATATTCACAATGAGAGTAGACAGCAATAAAATGGTGTCATACATCTATATTTAAGACATTACTTTCATGTATACAGTCTAACTTTGAATTGATAGAGCAATAAGGAGCTGTAAATCACCCGAAAACACACCCAACACCAAACGGCACACCAAAAATTCATAAACAACCACAAAAGCACTTAAAACCACAAAATGAACTACTAGGGTTACACTACAACACGAAATCGAACAAACAAGCTCCTCAAAACCTCATGCAACCTCCCCAACCGGAGAGAAGTCTACTTATGTGAAAAACTAACAAAACACAATTAACATCGTGTTTCACATAAGCGAAATGATATTAGTAAAACCATAAGGAAACAACTTTTTTTCTGAAAAAAAATAAATTTCATATATCCCAACAGAAGAACATATGGAAAAGCTCCAAAAGTGTAATCTGAAAATGCAAACACACATCCATCTCCATTAGGATTAAGGAAGAATCAATGTGGAGACAGAAAAGCTAATCCAACATACAACTAAATTATTGATAAATGGAAATAAAATAAAAAAAAATTTCATATATCTCCATAGAAGAGCTTCTTGAAAAGCTCGAAACATGCAATTTGGAAATCCAAACACACAAGACACTACAACATTTTTTACCTTAGGCAACGAAACTTTAGGCCACAGACTAAAAATCGTGACCTTGTGTGTGTATAGGCAACGGATTTTCATGCGTTGATAAGCTTCTATATTTTGTTCAATACCTTATAGAAAACCGTCGCGGAATCATTTTAATCCACGGCTCTTTAGGCGTGGAAATAACATAGCCGTCGCCAATTCCTTATAGGCAACGACTTTTATTCGTTGATATTTAAACCTTAATAAAAATCCGTTGCTTTTTCTTATTTAATAAGATGCGAGTAGTAAACCCTGGCCTATACTTCATTTGGCCACAGATTTTAAATATATTAAGCCACTCCAAAAAAACGGTGGCTATTAATTTTTGCAATCCGTGGGCTAAAGTATTTCGTAGCCCGTGAAATCTCCCTCCCTTTTTTTGATTCTATCTAAAATTTTTTTTTGAGACCCTCTCTCTATTTTTATATTATATTTAATATTAATAGCAATATTATAGTAATAATAAACATAAAAAGGAACTTGCTTTAGCTAGCTTCAGAAGAAACACTTCACGAACTCTTCACTCCCTCGAACTCTCGTCTCCCTCAAACGCTAGCTTTGGACCGAATCTTCTCTCACGAATCAACCGAATCTTCACTCACGAATCTTCACCAGGAACACAGGTCTATATCTCTCTCTCTCTCTCTCTCTCTCTCTCTCTCTCTTTCTCTTTCTCTCTTTCTCTCTCTCTCTCTCTGTAAAATTCCAATTTTAGGGTTTTTTAATTTGGGATTTTTCATTTGACTCAAATTGTACTAAACTGATTAAGTGATTAACCAATTTAGATTGTGGGTAATGTATTTTATGTTTTAAAATTATTGTTAGGGTTTCTTATTTATTCAAAATTAAGGATTTCAAGTTTGTAATTTGTGAAATAAGATTACAAAATGAAAAAATTTATATTGGGTGAAGGAGAAGAAGAGTACGTGGAATGAATTTGGTCTATGTATATTATTGTGTCATTTGTAATATATGTTTCTGGATTGAACACCACAACCTGAAGCTTGTGTATTTGGAAGTTGAGAAAGTAGTACCATAACTAGTGGTCATAGTTTATTGCTTTAGCCATAATTTATTGTTTCTATGGTGGAAATTCACGGGTCAACATCTTCTCCTTTTTAAAAAAAATAGAGAGCTCCATGGAGATAAGCATAAATGAGATTGGTGAAATTCATTTTCAAAACAGAATGTAATAACTT
>Ga0228710_1012506_pt1 | contig 10503 bp, 7 predicted proteins | sample MedpolnodulmetaG_FD_177995 | JGI IMG/M metagenome (GOLD analysis project Ga0228710, IMG submission 177995) | Root nodule microbial communities from Medicago polymorpha collected in Santa Monica, California, United States - pink nodules | ecosystem: Host-associated > Plants > Roots > Nodule... | reverse complement strand
TACTCAATTTGTGTACCTAAACTTGATAAAAAGAAAATGAGCATATTTAATTATGTAAATGCCATCAAATTTCTATTAATTTGAGTTGAGCCGGAAGGACTCATAAAGAAAAAGAAAAAAAAGAAGAAGCAAGAACTCATGTCTATATTCTTCATTCACAAAATTTAGGAATACTTTTTACTATCCTTAAAAGAAAAAAAATACTTTTTACTAACACAAGACTTGAACTTGATATTACTTGAAGAAACTAAATTCTTTGCCATATTTTTTTATTGAAATTATTTGCCACTTAGACATACAAATATTGACAATTTTGACTATATATATGAATAACTTTTTTTGGAAATTTTGACTATATTTGAACCAACATGATGTATCATATAATAGCATTACTTGTGCAAATGTAGTCAACAATCCATTGGTTTATATCTCATTCTTTTAGGTATACTATTTGGTACAATATCACTAATAACAGGTCTAACATGGAGTCTTTCTCCGCCTCCCAACCAATTTTTTTTTGGTGAGCAATCTCAATCTAACTAGTCTATAAGCTAGTGGAGATGAAATATTACACCTATCGTCTATCTTCACCAAATTCAATTCAATTTTATGGGACCTTTTTGGGTAATACATGAATTGGCATTTTCTTTATTAAAAATAGACAACACCTAACTAAAATTGGGTTTTGGTTTTGATGTAAACCCACATCTATTGCACGTGAGACCCAGGCTATATGTTTCCCCCATGAAACCATGAAATTTGGGGCAGTGCACACTCATCTAACATTAATGAACACTTAATATATATTTTCATAATTTTTCATTTGCTATAAAATCTGATCTGGATCGTTAGCTGTGATATTCTCACATGCATTAGTGATTTGAGATACTAAGTTTTATTGCATTCTTTCATTAAGTTCCTTGATTTGTTATGCCAACGTGACGTGAGAAAACAAGTTAAACATAAACCCTCAATTTATTTTGGACTAAAAGTCATTGAAAACAAATTAGCTTTATAGATACATCATATATATTTGAGCCAGAGAACCCAGAAGGAAAATGTGACCATGTTGGATTTTATCAAGAGGCTAAATAATTTAGTTGTTTTTTGGTGATTGGCCAAATAATTAGTCAACACTTCATTACATCATCTTATTGGTCATAAGGTCTAACTCTGCTGCAATGCCAATATTGTTAGACTATATATCTTTGTCCAAGTTCGAATTCAAGACATCGTAGATGTGTGTAAGTTTTAGGTGAAATTTGTCATTTCATCTACAAACTAAAAACATTATGTATATAATATTAAATAGGTTTGGATCTCATTTTTTCTTTTTTTCACAATATTTTTTTGTTTCTTTGTACACGTGTGACATTGTGGTTGGTCAATGTCACCAACCACAATGTCACCCAAGTGTTATCCTCCCAAAAGCTAGCTCAAATGATGAGAGTATTCAAGCATATTTATACACTCAACAGGTGTCCAAAAATCTGAACAATGTGGGACAAATAACAAAGTACAAACAATTTTAACATATAAGAAATAGAAATGTTGTTTGAGTTGTATGTCGGCATCAAGCTATTTTATGTAAAAGAAAAATTAAATTAAACTAAATTAATCAATAATTGTTTTTTTAAGGGAATAGCCAATAATTGTTGTTAAATTAAGAAACTCTAGGATTTTCCGGGAACAGTGGCTTATATGTAAGTGCGCGGTTTCGCATGCAAATAAGTCATCAGCAATATTTGACATAAACATATATAAAAATATAAATATTTTGGTATAATAATAACTTTGGGGGTGACAATTCCATTAGGTAGAGGGGTTAGGGATAATGTTTGAGAATTTGATGGCTGTGGTATTTCCATGTTGGAGTCCACTATAAGTTTTTATCCTTCTTTGAATTGAAAGCACTGAAGCTTACCCAATGGCAATTACGTTTTCGTTTTTTATTTTGGCTTTGAATGTGTGTGACACACAAAATTGCAAATATGATGTGTGCCACTACCAGAACTTGCTTATTATTACCAATATTAGTTTCTACCACATATATTATACAGTAATGTTAATTTACGTATATTATTTAAAATTGTGTACGTTTTGTGAAGTTTAATAAGATTCCAACATCTGAGAGTACGTGTACAGTTGTTGCATTGCATGAATGCACGTGGAGAGGAATATACTGCAGTCACTGAGATGCATATTTTTCTCAACGGAGCATAGCGTTTTCGACGATTTGTAATCTTTCCTCGAAAATATACACACTTGAGAGAAAATACCTCTTTAGAGTGATAATATAAATTTTATTCATTGCATGCCACAAAATATGGATACACGGATATCAGACAAGATATAGATACTAACACGTTGATATCGTTAATAATTTGAGAAAACCATATATTTTAGTGTAATTATGTGTCATTATCGTATCAGCGTCGAATACGACAAGTGTCTGACACCAAGATACGGTTAATTCGAAAAGTGTTTGTGCTTAGGTTGCATGCAATATGTACTTTATTGAACAAGTGAGACATCTTTTTTAAGGGAGAACAGACATGTCAAATGATCTAAAAGGAAACACAATAAAGTTCAATTACGGATTATACGTGTATATATGTGGCAACATTCTTCTAGCCAAAACAAAACAAAAATAGTAAAAAGTGAGACGCTTTTTTCTTCTTGTTCCATAAAAACAAAATGCTGATGTGTCTAACAAATCACATGAAAGTAGATCAAGGTTCACGGATTATAACTTCGTGGTTATTATGAGTCATCTTTACATCAATTTATCTATAGTGGCACATGGATTATATATCCTGGCAAAACCTGAACACTGATTTGTCATCACACGTGGGATCATTAAAAATGTGGGATTGGGCACCCATTTTGAGATTTATCATCACACGTTTGGACAATATTAAAGAATTTCGGACGATCAGAATAGGGATCCCACTAATTAAATTGAAAAACTCATTACTGTACTTTATAAAAGCTGTGGAAGGTTAGAGGCAACACAAAAACAATTTTGGAGTATATCACTAAAATGGTTTTCCTTTTACCGTAAAAAATAGGTAGTTTTTCTTTAACATAATTTTTTTTGGTCGGGGTTTAAACCGCAAACCTTGCATATATTATGCATTGTCTTTATTAACTGAGTTAAGGTCACGATGACTTCATTAACATAATTTGACAAAACTGGAATGATTTTAAGTTATAATATACTAAGTACTACGGCTCATAGGCACATAAGAGGGGCAAAGGGAGCTGAGCGTGGATATATATATATATATATATATATATATATATATATATATATATATATGGGTTTGCTAACTTAGACCAACAAAAAACAAGAAGATTCAAGTTAACAAAAGTGCACATTTTCATTTGCACAAAAATATCTTTCATCTTTATTATTTAAAACTAATAGCTTGAGGCTTACTTTAGTAATTTTTATTAAAACATATTTGTTAACTTGCACCAATTTGCTAACTTAGACTCACTTTTATTTTTTTACAAATAGCTTGAGGGTTACTTTAGTAATTTTCATTTAAAACATATTTGTTAAATTGCACCAATTTGCTAACTTAGACTCACTTTTATTTTATAACAAATAATTTGAGGGATATTTATTCAATTATCCGTTACTTTAAATTGGTTTACACTAGTGGATATTAGTTTTTTTGTCCAAATAAAAATGTGCGCTTTTGCTAACTTCAACCTTCATGTTTTTTGTTGATCTAAGTTAGCAAACCATATATATATATATATATATGCTTTATTACATTGTTAGCCTAATCATTCAAGTAATAGTAATAATAATATGTAAGTACACTTGACCGAACTACGAAAACATACGACATATCATGTCTATATTCCTTTGTTGCAAGTTGTTGTTCTAACACAATAATAATTTGCCACAACATTTTTATATTTTTGTGGCAAACATTTTATGTTGTCCTAACACAAGTTGTATGTTATCAAAAGTCTTGTTTGTTTATTTAAAAAGGTAAATTATATCTTCAATTCATTAAGATAACATCTAAAATATATCATAATGATTGTTACAATGTCTAATACATCAAAAGTGATAGACTTAATAACACATTTGATCCTTTTATTTTATTAGCATTACCAAAACAAACCTATTTTTTTAAATTGAAATTTTTTGGTCCCTCAAGTATCACATTTATTACAATTTTGGTCTCAATCCATATTTTTAGCCTAAAAAGAAATGATGATTTTTTACTCCAATAATGATGATACATTGACTACAAAAATCCAATTTTAAAAAGAGGACTATTTTAGCGAGCTTAGTACAATACAAGACTAAAATTGCAATTAAACTTAATTAAATATGATTTTTTTAAGGTCAATGAGGGTTTGTTTAATAATGGTGTTGAGAGGTGAAATACTCTTTATAATATATTATTCAATGGTCATACACACAAATTTGTCATATAAGTTGTTCTTGTATAAACAAGGGAGGTTTACCTCCTAAGCATGGGGTGCCCTTCCTCCGTTGATGACTGAATACTCTTCAATAGCTCGTACACTCCTTGTTCCTGGTCCTCTGCAAAGTACGGGGTGCCTGTAAAAGACACTCTGATGTTCAAGTGAGATGTAGTGCTCGCAGATAGCAAACAGAATTGGTTAATGAGTATAGTTGTGATAAAAGTGGAATAATCGTTGGTGCGAGGGCCTTATTTATAGTGGTTGATCTTATGATAGGCTCCTTGTTGGTTGCAATCTTCTCTCCTTGTTGGTTGCAATCTTCTCTCCTTATATTTAGTCTAGTTTGTTATGAGGTTAATTTAAATACTGGAGTAACCAATCACCCAAATAGGCGTGGAAGTCTTTCTGGTTTAAGTGTGTCTCATGTAAGTAGGAATTACTCATGTATATCTAAAGGCAATGGAACACGATGTAGATGGACGCATCTATCCAGTCCAGGTGAGATCCCAGTTTGTAGAAACGATGTTATAGCTATCAAGATGTTGGTTATACTTTGAAGTAATGGAGCGCATGCACGGACGATGTGTCGATGTACGAGGTAGAACAAGGTGGTTCATAATATCTTGGTAAGGTCGTTAACTTGTATTGCGCACCGATCTGAGATGTTCTTTTTGACGAGACAGTGAAGGATGTTTACTCATGTATGATGCCACATGTCCTATCGAGGTAGGTTCCTTGATATACCTTGACTTGTCTCATTTATTGGGTATTCTTTCCTTTTTCTTATTGGATCTTGTTAATGGAATTTCTTTAGGAATAATTGGGTCAACAAAAAAAAGTAGAGTTAGAAAAAGAAAGAATAAAAGTTGCGTCAACACAAAAAAAAAGACCAATTTAATATAGAAAAATATAAATTTTTAATAGTTAAAAGAGATTTTCGTAAAAAAAGTTAAAAATAAATTTCCTTAAAAAAAGTTAAAAAAGATAGTACTAGTTTGTAGAACCGGAGACTTTTTCAAAAATTAATTAATAGTTTTAGGATCAAACTTGCAACCATATTAAAGAGTAATCAGTCTTTTGGTGGTTTATTCAGTTATCTCCACAACCTAACAATAAACGTAGTGCTGCCAATTGGATAAATTTTATCCGATGAATGTACTTGAGAGTTGAGATTTAACAAAGAGAAAAGGTGTACTCCATATACGAAAGTCCCACTAGAGAAAGTGATGCGTGCATCACATCCTTGACGGCTAGACTTGTTGGTATGACTGGAATGAAGTGTTCAAAAACCCAATCATTTGGCACTTTTCATTGTGTTTGTACCAAATTACTCCCACCTGTTGATGGTTTGAATTTTTCATGCTTGTAGAGTTCCCCACGTGTTTCAAGGACAATATTGTGTGTTATTCAAGTCAGGGTAAATGCGAAAGAAAAAAAAATCTACGGTCAAATTATTTGAGGCCTTTCATGCAATTCACGAATTTCCCTTCTTTCCATTTTAAATCTTCATATCAGAGATATAGTTAGTTCTTAGCTGATGTAAGTTGATGTCTATAAATAGGCTTGATGTAGTCAATTGTACTTAGCTTTTCTCATATGTGATATTTACTTTTCATTAATATATGAAAGAGTTTCAAACTTTTTCTCTACTTCTTCTATGAATGTCATGTTTCATATGTAATCACTTTTCTTTTATTAGATATTCGTGTTTAATGAGTAAAAAAATAATATTCGTGTTTCATTTGTTGCAGTTAACTCAAGCTTAATATGCATGAAATATAATTGTCAATTCTTTAAACTCAAAAGATATGTTTAGGTGGATTGTGACCAAAAAACAATGAGACTCTGTTCCTCTAAAAAAAAAAGTTCAATATGACTTTGTTAGGATTAGGACAAAAAAATAAAACTAGTATAGTGGCGATTGCTTTATGCACCTTTGCTCAAGTTGAAGCAAAAACACCTATCCGAAGGATGAATTCCAGTAAATCTTGTGAGTAAAAATAAACTCTACGGAAAGATGTTTTCCAGTGGGTGGGAGCAACATTGGGGATAAGTTGCAACCATATGGATTAGCAACTAAAATGTATATAAAAAAATGAACAATTTATTTTTCCATTCTCTAACCTTCTTGCGCATTCTTGTCAAAAAAAAAAAAAAACTTCTCGCGCATTCTATTCGTACAATAAAATTTCAAAAAAAAATTGAGGATTTTAGAGTGTTTTTACACTTATCAAATTATAAAATCCGAAATATGTAGGGCACACGATAAACAAGCAGGGTGGTGTGAGAAGAAACTGTCCAAAAATGGGTGTGCAACCCAATATCATGTCTCCAATTGTTTAGAGAAAATGGCCCGTTCACCACATTCTCAAATAAGACAAAAACAAATGTTCCACGAAAAGAAAAATGCACCAGCCGGGAATCGAACCCGGGTCTGTACCGTGGCAGGGTACTATTCTACCACTAGACCACTGGTGCTTGATGCTATGAAGTCATCTACTACTAAATATATATAAAATAAACTTACCATTCAAGCACCAAAAATTTCATAATTATATGCTGGTAACTCAAATGTAAATCTTAAAAAACAACTTTTGCTCTAAATTATACAAACTGCGTAAGAAAGATACTATGATGGTATCGGATAAATTTTTCTCTAGATTAAGCAATCGTACAGTTATAAAACTTCTTTCGTATTAGATACACGATTAATGACATTTGAATGGATTTGGATCCTCTCGTGTAAAACTAATGGATAACAAAAAATATTAAGAGGAGTCTGCGGTACATATACTAATAATATCTGAGTTACTCTTCTAAGTATCCCAACACTAACAGCTATTAAGTTAACAATACCATCCTTATTCTGTAGCCATAGTACAAGATAAACACAGAACTTTGATGTAAATGTTACTAAATGATAACAAATTTACAACATGCTCAAGTCACAATTAGTTGATAGATGATACTAACAACAGAAACAATAATAACAATAGTAGCTGTGGCATCTTCAACCCTTCAACTTAGAGGTGTTTGCAATTCAGTAAAAAACCTTTGCCTGCAGGATAAAAAAACAATTCTGCTATGCACCCCATCAACAACAAAAAACTACTATTTATTACTTAACATAGTATTAAAATTTAAATGCACTTTTAATCCCTCTAATTTTCCTAATTTTAGATTTTGGTCCCTCCGCTTTAAATCAATGGTTTTCGTCCCCAATTTTGAAAATATCAAATATTTTCTCCACCTATGCATTTAAGATGGTTTTTTACAATGTGACAAGTGACATACTTGTATGGCAACTGAATTGATGACACAAAAAATGAGTTATTAAGTGACATTGTCATGTCATCAACTGAATTGCCACATAAGCATCTCAATTGTCATATCATCAAAATCTACTTGGACATTTTTAGAAATATGGGAACCAAAATCTTAAATCAGTAAAAATTGGAGACTAAAAGTGCATTTAAACCTGTTATCAATTAACGAACCAAAACGTTTGGCATCAACAAGAGCAAAATTCATGGTTGCATGACAAAGTAGATGTCTGCTGCATCTGTGTGCAAAGACGTGGTGCTCTTAATGAATAATCCATTGAGGTAGAAGCCCTTTCCAGTACAGAACTCAGTTCGTGGTGAACATTATTTCCAATAAGTTGACATAGTTCAATATCATAAATGTCTACATTACAACATGTGTAGACAAATTCATTCTTAACTCTGTCTCCCAAAGTTGATATTTCTTCCCTTACCAATTGTAGTTGAAGTTTATCAAGAGTTTGTCTTAGATCAGATAGAAGTTCTGGTTGATAATCACAGCTTATAGATGCTTTGTAAAGAAATGATCCATCTACTCCACCATTTTCACATGGTTCAACTTTCACTTCATCATCATCAGTTGGGATTGAATAACCTTTGCTTGCTTCATCTGCATTTTTTTTCAAATTCTTCACTTGCCTAATAACCTCAGCTAGTAAGGTTGCTTTGTCCATCTATAAGAATATCATCAGCTACCATTAATAACAGTATGTACACATGTGAACCTATGAAACATTGACACCGAAATCGACACATAGTCATCGATAATAATTTAATAAAATAAAATTGAGTAAATGTAATCACGTGTGTCAATATTAGACACTGACAATTAGAAACCGGATACGCTTTTCATCCAAAGCGTAGGTCCTGGGTTTCTTTAAGGATTATTAAATGGTTGGTTGCCTAATTCCTTCATTGGTCAGGTAAAGTTTATTTTCTAGACTTAGTCCCACCACAACAAATAAATTAATACAAGTAGTAAAACTGCATAAATTATTTGAATAGCTTAACCAGCTGTTAACAGCTATGAATTATAACATTCAGAAAGAATGATTTGTTGAGGGCCAGAATATTCAGCTGGTGATGTGGAGTGTGGGCCCACAGCTAAGAATCATTTGTTATTTCTTTATTATTATATTATATTGAATAATAATAAATGAAACAATCTTAGTTTGGGACCATCGAAGATAAATCTGCAAAAAAGAGTAAACTATTGGAAAAGATGTTATTGTACTACAGAATCTTGAAATGCAACTCCACAACGGCACAACAACCTTATATAGTTGACTTTAGCGGTTCCCATATACATTTGACCAGTCAAGGACCCTTCAAGCTTCAGCTTCTAAATTTCTAAATGTTACCTAAGTAAATGTATTTTTTCAGTGAGAGCAATTAAATCAGAATCATATATATGTCTATCATTTTAAACATGCTAAAACAATGTCCTGTAAGTAGAGCTTAAATGATAAAATGTTACAGAGACATTTGATATGCTCGGGGTGCAAGTTTGTATCCGCAATTCCTTACTTCTCAGCACTTATTGTGAGTTTCACCGCTAGCCTTTTAAAATCAGATAACAATATTAAAACAATTATACAATCAAAATAGAATAGTAAAAAAGTTCAATTAGCAAACACCATCGATGTAAAACATGTTCATCGAAAAATCATATTTCACTACATAGATATCCAAGAGATATTTTAAAAACTAATATAAGAAAGTGACATTTCCTCTAAAAAAAATATAACGAAGTGACACAATGATCGAATATGATTGAATGCATATAAAAAAATACCAAAAGAAAGGAAGATTATTATACCTTTGGAGAGGAGGGCACTAGTGCACGGAGTTTAGCAAGATGACCATTAATTCTGTTTCTTCTCTTCCTTTCTGCTTCCCTATGATTCTTCAAAGCCACTAAAGTTTTGTTAGCATCACAAATCTTTTTCTCTCTATTAATTATTGGAGGGGACTTCACTAGTTCTCCTTTCTCACTATCCAAAACCAATGAGTTTGTTGATACAAACCCATTTCTTGAATTCTCATTTGAAGCACCAAATCTATATGAAGTGGCATTGAATAGTATCCTCGAAATATCAGAGCTAGAATCCATGATCAAAATGAGATATGAATGCAAGAGACACTGAAATGAAACTCTTACGAAGCTTTAGGAAGATAGTTATAACTTTGTAAGCTTAATGCAATTGTAGAGCTCGTATACAGATTGATATTTATAATGTAATCCACAGGTAGGATTCCATGAAAATAATATTTGTCAATCATATTTACTGTCATCCAAGTCAGCAAAATCATGCGTGATCCATTCCACAAAATCTATAATAATAAATAGACCTAAAAAGTAATAGAAAAAGCAATGTACATTTTCTAAAGGCAAATAAACTTTTATTGAAAAACACAAGATGTGAAGGAAAAAAAAACTGAAAGCATATACAAAAACAATTGGACGTTATTTTTTATTTTTTTGCAATAAAAAGAGTTTATGTAAACTTTTACATAAGTGCTTATCATTCTTAAAAACTAGTCGAGATACCCATGCTACAGCACGGGTAGCGCGGCTACGCCGCGCTGTATGGTCGCGGCTCCGCCGCATGTCGCGTCTCGGCTACGCTTGGCATAATGATTTTTTTTTTTGTCCATAGTGAAAATATGTAAAGTATTTAAAGCATAATAATGTATATATTGATCGGTAGTAATGAAAAATTAT
>Ga0228710_1012504_pt1 | contig 10504 bp, 13 predicted proteins | sample MedpolnodulmetaG_FD_177995 | JGI IMG/M metagenome (GOLD analysis project Ga0228710, IMG submission 177995) | Root nodule microbial communities from Medicago polymorpha collected in Santa Monica, California, United States - pink nodules | ecosystem: Host-associated > Plants > Roots > Nodule... | reverse complement strand
GAATGTCAAATTTCAAATTAAATGTCATAGTTTGTTGATTTAGGCTGTTTGGTATGCTTATACATTTGTTTTTTGAACTGCTGAACCGTTTTTGGTACAAGGTCAAATAGTAAATAATTGTTTGTTGTCAATAAATGAGCTAGAATGTGAAATTTCTTTCAAAAATATCAAGTTCAATGAAGATCATATTGGACTTTGTTTTCTACTCAAATCCTTGCTTGATGACTAATTCAATGTATTTTATCAATATGAAGGGACAACAGGTTACCATTTTCTTTGTTGATGAGAGTAAACATGTTAAAGTGTGTGCATGTGTAAATAAATAAACATCGGCGACTATTCAAACAGTAATAGAATATTAAATTCAAAATTTTAAATTATTGCAACAGTTCGGAACTGTCGCAAGTCCCTTGAAAACCATGTGAAAGCTCTTCATTTGCGACTGTTCCTACCTTTTGCGGCAGTTGGCGTGACTATTCTATGAAGTGTCAGAAAAGACAGTTGCGACCCCAACATCTGCGCCTATCAGGGAATAGTCGCAATCAACCATTTTAAAAGTCGCAAAATGCAGTTTTTCTTGTAACGTGTTTGTTGCTCCTTGGTGGTAACCTCCTTGGGGGAGATCGTCGTGGAGATCACCTCCTAGGTGAACGTCGGTCATGGCTTGGAGATCTCACGTTGATCAAATGTTGGGGAGATCTAGATCTGAACGGGCGAGGGCTCCTTCCTCTTCTGTTACAACTTGTGGAAGGAGCGTGGCAGAGAGGGGTCAACTGCCTTTTTAACCGTTCAAAGTCAGCAACGCGTCGATTCTGCTTCACGGTTATCGATGTTTGTCGTTGATCCATGCAGAGTAAGTAGTTGACCAAAGTATATGTTGGAGTAGAATTGTCCGCCACCTCGTTAGGTCGTGGAAGACCGTAGAGAGGTGGTTCTTGTATGTGCGTCGCTAGTTGGAGACTCGGTTGCGAGTTTCCTCTTCCGGGGCTAGTAGCAGGAGATAGAGTGGCGGTTTTTCCGTCACGGTTGACGCGAAGGATTTCGCTCTGGATGCATGGCTTAGCACCGTTGGCAGTCATGGTATCTTATTGAAAATATTTGATTTGTTGTATGTAAAAAACGAGGATAGATTGTTATTTCCCACAGACGGCTCCACTAATTGTACCTGATCAGAAGGTGACTGTCGTTGCTAATTTGCACGGTGGTTGATTTGGTGGTTGAATGCTTCAGTTTTGAACTGGAACGACGATGGGGTAAATCTATAGACACTCCTACGCTCAAGTTAGTAAGAGATCAGAATGGTGGTTTAGAGAGAAGATATATTCTACTTTGGGGACTACAAGAGTCCTCTTTATATAGAGTTGAGTGTTTGCAAAGCCATTATAAGACACACGTGTGCTCGGCGATTACGAATTTGTCGGAAGTGTAACCACTGAGGTGGGATTCACGGGTACGTGGGCAGAGACATTACAATTTGTTTGAACTGGTCCCAGTTACTCCGAGCACTCCCCTCGCAGAGAAAGGGTGTGTGCCAAGTAATATTGCCAAATGCTGAATTTGGGATGTGTTTGTATTGGGCTTAAGCAATTAATTGGGCCTTAGGGTTTCAGCTGGTCCAGAACATAAATGGAATAAAGGATTTTGAGATGAATTTTTCGTTATCCAATTATTTCATTGGTAAAAAAGAAACATAATTTGAAACAAACAATTTTTTTAAGGATAAAGTAACAAACATATGTACTTATAATTTTAATCAAAATGTCATAAAAAAATATTGCTTATAAGTTATACGGGTTAGCGCGGTTAAAAAAGCGGACAATAAAGAAATTTGTTTTTATTTGAAAAAACACTTAATGTATTAGTAACACATGTACGTAAAAAAAATGAAAAAATTAATTTCCTCTAAAAAAAGACAAAATTAATTTAATTGAAAATATTAACTTATGTTAAACCAATTGGTATAATATTTTAAAATCAATAGTAGATATGAAATTTACAATTATAACTAAATTATAATATTTTTTGGTAAAATTGATGTGATGAAAATTCAAAGAAAAATTAGAATGCTTGTAAAACAAATTGAAAATTAAAAGATAAGAATTTTAGTTTTAAAAATATTAACAAAGTTGAGAGTTCGAGACCCTTTCGAATGCTGAAATGTTGGGCGGATCTACCGGGTTATGAGTTATATGTGAAAGAACAATGGGCGGGCCTCTTACAATATTGATGGTTGGGGAGCTTATGTTTTAAAAGAAAAGATGAAGCGGCTCAAGGGAAGCTTAAAAGAGTGGCACCAAAATCATTCTCAGAACCTGGAATCTAGGTGTGGCTTACTAAAGGAACGGATGTCGATTTTAGACATCAAAGGAGAGACATCCGCTCTGGTGGAAGAAGAGGAGGATGAAATCCATGACTTCTCTGTTAAGTTGCATTCATTGTCGCGCATTCAGACGAGTGTTTGTTGGCAACAAGCGAGGTTAAGGTGGTTGCAAGAAGGAGATGCTAATACAAATTTTTTCAATGGTGTCATGTCTTCAAGGCGGCGTCATAATTCCATTCAGTTGTTACAGGTTGATGGTGCTCAAATTGAAGGGGTTCATAATATCAGAAGTGTTGTTTATAATCATTTTGCGTCTCATTTTCGTAAATCTCATATGTTGCGGCCTGGAGTAGAGAATTTGCGGTTCCGTCAACTATCGATGGCTGAGGCAGGTAGTCTTATTCGGCCTTTTACAGTCGATGAGGTGAAACAAGCAGTTTGGGATTGTGATAGTTACAAGAGTTCGGGGCCAGACGGCATTAACTTTGGTTTTATCAAGCAATTTTGGACGACTCTTAAAGAGGATTTTATGCGCTTTATTACGGAATTTCATCGTAATGGTAGATTGACAAAGGGGATTAATGCGACATTTATTGCTTTAATTCCAAAGGTTTCAAGTCCTCAAAGGTTGAATGATTTTCGTCCTATATCTTTGGTGGATTGTATGTACAAGGTGCTAGCAAAGATTCTGGCTAATCGTTTACGCGTCATTATCGACAGTGTTGTTTCAGATGCTCAGTCCGCTTTTGTAAAAGGAAGATGAATTTTGGATGGTATTTTGGTGGCCAATGAGGCAGTGAACGAAGCTCGTCGTCTGAAAAAAGAAATGCTGCTTTTTAAGGTAGATTTCGAGAAAGCGTACGATTCGGTGGATTTGAGGTATTTTGATGATGTTATGAAGAAAATGAATTTTCCAACTCTTTGGCGAAAGTGGATGTCAGAATGTGTCGGTACGGCTACGACGTTAGTGTTGGTGAATGGGAGCCCTACGGATGAGTTTAATATAGAACGTGAGTTACGTCAGGGATACCAACTTTCTCTTTTTCTCTTTTTACTGGCAGTAGAGGGTTTTAATGTGCTTATGTTGTCGTTGATGGAAGCGGGGTTGTTTCATGGTTACAAAGTGGGGAGTGATAATGATTTGTGTTTGTCGCACCTCCAATTTGATGACGATACATTAATTATTGGAAACAAAAGTTGGCTGAATGTGCGTTCTATGCGGGCCATTTTGCTGATATTTGAGGAACTGTCAGGGTTAAAAGTTAATTTAATAAGTGTTTGTTGATGGGAATTAACGTGTCTGATTCTTGGTTGTCTGAGGCTGCGTTGGTTATGAATTGTCGTGTCGGGACTTTTCCTTTCATGTACTTGGGATTGCCTATAGGAGGGGATCCGAGAAAGCTTGATTTATGGAAACCGATTTTGAATAGTATTCATTCTAGATTGTCGAACTGGAAAAGCAAATTTCTGTCGTTTGGCGGCCGTCTGATTCTACTCAAATATGTCCTGTCATCTCTACCGGTTTATTTTCTTTCCTTCTTCAAGGCTCCCACAGGTATAATTTCTTCCATTGAATCTGTTTTAAATTTTTTTTTTTTGGGGGGGAGGTGAGGTTGTAATGAAAATAACTTGGGTTGCTTGGGATTCTGTTTGTTTACCGAAGGAGGAGGATGGGTTATGCGTTAGGAAGATGAGGGAATTTAATGTTGCTTTGTTAGGCAAATGGTGTTGGCGGATGCTGGTTAATATTAATGGTTTATGGTATCGAGTCTTAAAGGCAAGATACGGGGAGGAAGGGGGTGGTTATAGGAGGGAGGGAGAGATAGTTCCGTTTGGTGGAGGATGATCTGCGGTATTCGTAGTGGAGTTGGTGTCGGAGCGGAGAATTGGTTTGAAGATAATATTCGTAGGGTTGTGAGTGAAGGGAGTAGAACTTACTTCTGGTTAGACAATTGGGTGGGGGGAGCACCGTTAAGAGTGCAATTCCCTCGCCTTTTTGACTTGATTATAGACAAAGAGGCGACAGTGAGGGAGATGGCAGAGAGAGGCTGGGCGGTTGGAGGTGGTGCTTGGGTGTGGAGAAGGCGCCTATTGGCTTGGGAAGAGGAGAAAGTTGTGGACTGTGTGGGTTTGCTGGTTGACTTTGTTTTGCAGGAAAATACTATTGACAGGTGGCGATGGATCCTTGACTCCATCAATGGTTACTCTGTTCGAGGGACCTATCAGTACCTCACGTCACCTGCTTTACCTGTGGAGCGGGGCTTGTTCGACATGGTGTGACTGAAGCATGTTCCTTTCAAGGTCTCAATGCTCGTATGACGACTTCTTCGGAACAAATTGCCGACAAAAGACAATTTGGTCTGTAGAATGGTCCTTCAGCATGCTGACACCGCTTGTGTTTGAGGTTGTAGTTGCATGGAGTTTGCGGTTCATTTGTTTTTGCGCTGTGACATATTTGGCAGCTTGTGGCATCTCATTTATCAGTGGGTTGGTATTTCTTTAATTCCCCCTGCATCGGTTGCTGATCATTTCCATCAGTTTGGTCAGTTGGCAGGTCTACCGGGTTTTGCTCATTCATATTTCCAACTGATTTGGCATACTTTTGTTTGGGTCATTTGGAAGGAACGAAACAACATGATTTTTTAGCACAAAGCACAGGATTTGACACAATTATTAGAGTCTGTTAAGCTGATGTCTTTTTTATGGCTAAAAGCAAAGATGCTTACTTCTGCTTTCAGTTACAATGACTGGTGGCGGCACCCTTTTTTATTTATGGGTGTTAGGGAGTAGTTTTTCTTCCGCTTTATTTTTTCCGTGTGCCCCATGGTAACATACTCTAAATATTGTATTCATTTTGAGTGGTTCTTTTCGGCACACCTTGTGCAATTTGAGCCACTCTTGTTGAGTTATATTTCATTTTGGTTTCTTCAAAAAACTAAAAAAAATATTATATATATTGAAACAAATTATGTTAAACTTAAATTAGACATCAATTTATTCAATCAAAAATTAATTAAAAAAATTAAATGAAATATTTAATGGATAGGATTGAAATTTGTTGAGATATTTATTCCAAAATATTTTTTTGACAAAATATTTATGCCAAAATATTGTAATCAGTTTTTAAAAAATAGAAAACTAAGATAAATCTTTGTTGAGATATTTATGAAAGATTTGAAACAAATTTTAAAATATACATATTAAAAAAAACAGTTTAGCTTGCTGAGAGATTCTCTATAAAATTCAAAAAGTCCTTCCCATTATCAATCGTAATATTTATCTCCGCGATCTTCTCCAAAAAGGCACTCTAAAATATGATTTCCTTTCATATATTCTCTAATATATTCTTCAAAAAAATATATTCTCTAATATATATATTTCACCGAAAAAATATATAGTATATATTCCTTTATAACGTGAGTCTTGCAAGTTACTAACAGCTTTTGTTGAATTTGTTGAGCTATCCCTTCTTTTGAGGAATGAGTCTATCTCTTTATGGCGTAATTATAAAATAGTTCCATCAGATTTAGAGCTCTAGCGATTTTAGTTACCATGATATTTGCCCTAGCAGAGCGCCATCTCTCTCAGTTACTTGTTTATCATACTTTGGTTCTCCATAATAACACCAACATCACGATGATACTTAATTGTATTGATGATGACAATTTAGTCGGATAGGCATGTAATGATTCCCGTTTGATGGAGGTCATGGTGTTGTTATGGAGAATCATGGTTTTGATACATGAGTCTATGGGAGAATTATACAAGATATTTTAGATTCAACAACGAAGATTATTTTGATTGTTTAGTGGTTTTTTCTTTTTGGTATATCAATTTGCCTGTTATGGGTACAAATATATTGCTTTCATTGAAATTTTTGTGCAAAACAACAATTTTTGTGATGCACCGGAGGGACTACAATCATAAAACTATATCAATAATTTCACATTAACAATTTGATTGTTTTTTTGGTGTTTTGTTTGTTTTCTTGATGGTTTGTATACTCCCTCTTATCTCGTATATAACTAAAGATTTCTTAGACCATAAATAGTCTTGGAGATGACTTTGCTCCAATTAGGTCTCATGTCATTGAATCTTTGGTTATTTATGATGAACAAAATGAGTTTAATAATTTTGAGAATAGTTGCAAGTATGAGAATCTTGCTCTTCGATGGGGGTTAAGCTTTATTTCAAATCAGATGGATTGTACCGTTCCAATTTAAGATCAATATGAAAGCCAAGTAATGAAGACTTGCTTATTTTTATATTTTGCCTAGACGCTTTGCAAAAATTCTTGTAAAACATTTAATACAATGGACTTGGCATTTGTAAGGGGGAAGTAAATTTTAGATGGTATTTTGATAGCCAACGAAGTGGTGGATGAGGCGAGGCGCCGAGGTAGGGAGCTACTCATGTTTAAGGTAGATTTCGAAAAGAAGTATACTCGATGGATTTGCATTATCTTGAAGTGGTGATGGTCCATATGAATTTTCCAACTCTTTGGAGGAAGTGGATATCTGAATGTGTGGGGACGGCAACGGCGTCGGTTCTTGTCAATGGATGTCCGACGGAAGATTTTCCTATTGAGCGGGGCCTCCGACAAGTGGATCCTTTGTCGCCTTTCTTATTTTTGTTGGAAGCCGAAGGTTTTAATGTGTTAATGAATGAGATGGTTAGGGCTGATTTGTTCCACGACTATGGTGTTGGAAGTGGGAGTGAAGTCCGTTTAACCCACCTTCAGTTTGCAGACGACACTCTTATTATAAGTGAAAAGAGTTGGTTGAATGTGCGGACTATGAGGGCGGTCTTGCTTTTGTTTGAGGAGGTTTCGGGTTTGAAGGTTAATTTTCATAACGTGAAACCTAATTGTTGCGTAAGAAACAAAAGTTACACGAATACTACTCCTAATTTCTAAAAAAAATATATTTGCAGAGTTCAAGTTGAGTATCTCTATATTGGCCTTGTTGGTGACACACATATATGGTATTGTACAAAACATCAAAGTCTTCAACCTTCTATGATATCAAATTAGTAATCCAACCAAGATTTCGAGATTGATAAATATACTAATTATTTGAATTTCAACATAAAACCACTAAGACAAATTCTTATGAGCCTCAAAGACGGGGTTATTGATTACAATCTTTCTTCTTGTAAATAGATTAATTAGTCTAAATTAAGTATTTATCCCTTTCATGGTGATCAAATGTCTGCTAGACGACCCTTGTTAGGCAAATAGGAAGAAAATATCGATCATCTTTGATTGATAAACTTTTTGGTGATGTAAGGTGATGAAGGAAAAATATTTTTTAATAGATGAAGACCTTTAGAAAAAAGTGATGGTTCTTGGGAAGTCATGAAATTCCTCCATAAATTTTATGAAATTTCCGTCAATTCTTGCTTACATTATATAATTGAAAGAGGTAGTCATAATATAGCATTCTCAAAGTAATATCAAGCCAATCTCTAAAAAGTTGATAGTTAACAAACATATGTTTTTTTTTCCCTCTCTATTGAAGCATATACTTTTCTTTCCTCATAATATCATAGAAAATGAGGAGATAGAAATATTTATTCTCCCAGTAATTCCAAAAAAAATCAAGGCAAACATATAACGTTTTTTTACCTCATGTGATCATGCTAATGTGTAACATTAGCACACAATAGATAAGTAGACCAAAAAGCTAAGCCAAACTAAGTAGAGCAAGTATGTGCATGTCCAAACCAGAAAAACAGCTACCAATGACTTCTATTACAGGTGGAATGAGTGTCGAACTAAGTAGAGCAATCTCACGAAAGCGGGGCATATTTACCTGCAAGTTTAGGGTTATTAGAAGAGCAGGTCAAGTATATGGGTACTTTCACCAAGCAACAGATGAATTCATATTTAAACACTTACAACTAAGGTTGGGCAAAACATCTAAATTTTTCTCACTAAAGCAACAATGTTCTCCCACCACCACAAACAAATCAACCCCCCCAAGGAACCCAACAACAGCAACCAAGAGTGAATCTTGATGAGATGATTTCTCAGGGTATGAAAATGACATAGGGACAACTCGAAAGAATGACCAAGGATCAGGAAGACTCGCATAAAAGAACTGATGTTGCTATCAAGAACCTGGAAGTGCAGATGAGACAACTGTATACCGATTTTGCAAATTTAAAAAGAACAAGTTTTTTTGAAACAACTCTAGATAATCCTATGAATGAGACTTGCAAAATGATGGAGAGAAGGATATTGATCATTTGGAAACTAAAACAAAGGTCATAGAAGCATTGCAGCAACTGGTGAAGGAATGGAAAACTCTCAGGGTAATACTGCAAACCAAGAAAGTCATTGAAAATCAGTGTTGCAACAACCTTCTTGAATACTTATTCACACCAACTGTTAAACCAATATATAATTATTTTTATTTTTATTTATTACCTTAAAAGAAGGTATATCTACTTTTTTTTAACAAGCCAAAATGGGATATAAATTAACCACATAAGCAGTTCATCTCGCACAAGGTGTGCAAAAGAGAACCACCCTCAAAAGATTACAAAGTCAAGTCAATTGTGCTTCAACAGAGAGCATGGTGAAAACCAAACATCGAAAAAGATGAAAATTACACCAAAACACTCATACATGATAAAGGGTGGCGCCACCAATCATGGTAGGCAAATGCAAAATAAGACATATTAACCTTTAACCGTATGAAAGAGAGCAACTTAACCACATATTAGCCTTTAACCATATGAAAGAGAGCAGCTTAACCTTCCCTGAAATAGCATGTGAATCTAGTGCCTTTTGATTAAACACCCAGTTGTTCCGCTCCTTCCAAATAACCCAGACACATACTAACCATATTATTTTGAAGAAAGAATGTGATGATCACGGAAACCCCGCCAGGTGACTAACTGAAGTAGATGATTGCAAACAATAGCTGGAGCGACGAAGGACATGCGCATCCACTGCAAGACCAAGGACCACACGCTGACAAAGATATCACAGCCTAGGAAAAGGTGTTCCTCAATCTTCAATGAACCATATCCTCCGACACATACATTGTCGTCAATTAGAAGAACACGCCGCCGCACAATTTTACCTACTACTATCATAAGAAATTTAAGCACCTCGAGTTTTCCCTAATAACCCTTACTTAATCTAATGAACTCACTGAGTTTATTGGGTTAATGGTAAATTTCGATGCAATCATTAATCATCCTTTTGTCTACTTCCAATTATAACTCCTCGATATATTCGATTTTCAATACTAGTTTTTATCTTCCGAAGCTTCTTTTCATTTTTCCAATCATGCTCTCTCTATTCCAATCTCAGTCTCCACTCTTTGCTACTTTCTCCCCACAATAACATTGTTGTTTGGTTCAAGTTTCTCAATTATGCAAATACTCCGAGAAAACCCCAATAATCATGGAGATGACTTTGCTCCAATTATATGATGAACAAGATCACTTTAATAATTTTGAGAATGGTTGCAAGTACGATAATCTCTATTTGTAACCTTTGATTTAAGGTTGTTGCACAATTTATAGATAGAGGGGGAGATTACAGCCTATGCTTATCAAACATTCAACCTATGATTTATTTCAAATCTCTCAACTAAAATTTTGGCCATTAATTCATTTGAATGCTTCCAAATGAGCTTTGGTATGTCAGCTAAAGGGGTAATAGTTTTCTGAATGCTTCCAAAAGAAATATGAGAACACCGTAGAATTTCTTGAATTTTCCAAGTGGAATTTTGCTTCTGAAAACCTATAAATAGGAACCAATTTCACCCTCTCAACTCATTCAGAAATTTTCCTTCTCTTCCTACAATTTACTTTGGGACAAAGCCTTATTGATGTATCAAGGTATTTGTAATTATCGAGACTTGATAAAAGTTCGAACCGTTAAGCAATTTTCAATATATTGTAAGCTAGCGTATGTGAAAATTGATTAAGTAAAGTAATAAAATAGTGAAAAATGAAAATATCAAGACTAAAAAGTTCTGTTGGGTCCGTTTGGTTCGAGAGTTTTGGAGGGGAGGGGAGGGGCGGGGAGAGGAGGGGAGATTTTTAATTTGAAGTGTTTGGTTCAATTTTTAGAAGGGGAGGGGAGGGAAGGGGAGGGGAGCAAATCTTTTTAAAATTTGATTGCATTGTCATAATTATCCTTAAATTAATTTCAAATCTCAATAT
>Ga0228710_1012503_pt1 | contig 10506 bp, 8 predicted proteins | sample MedpolnodulmetaG_FD_177995 | JGI IMG/M metagenome (GOLD analysis project Ga0228710, IMG submission 177995) | Root nodule microbial communities from Medicago polymorpha collected in Santa Monica, California, United States - pink nodules | ecosystem: Host-associated > Plants > Roots > Nodule... | reverse complement strand
TATCTAACAAATACTTTTTTTTTTTTTTAAAAAAATTTTCTTTTTTTTTTGGCCTATTAGGGGGGTAAATCAAAACAAAAATATTTTACAGGGGGTAAATAAAAAAAAAAATTTTACAGGGAGGAAAACCGAAAATGACCTATATTGCAGGAGGGTAAAGGCCTATTAACCCTAGAATAAAAAGGCTTCAATTCATAGTAAAGAGAATATCCCGAATACACAAGGCTTTAACATCATGGATCATATAAATTCATACTAGAAGACTCTAATTCACATGCCCCATATACTTTTCTCGTACAATGACTATATTCACCGGTAGTTAAATGACCGTCTTGTAACTTTTATAAAATGAAATGTTCTTGGAACAGTAAGTAATGTTATTTTAATTCATTTTCAACAAATGAATGATAGTCTATTTTCTTTGAAAAATTAGTTGTTCCGGCTAATACATACATTATTTGTTATTTTTAATACAATCAACTTCATTTTTTTTCGATAAATCAAGAGATAGGTTAGACATCAAGAAGAATAAAAAACATCCCAATTAAATTGACATCTAACTTAAATTTCTTTTGTCAAAAAAAAATCTAACGTAAATTTCTATCCTCTACCATCTACTCAATATATATTATTAAAAAAGAGAAAATATAAATACAAGAGGGAACTAGAGCAAAACCCTCAAAAAGAAAAAGAAACAACAAAAACAGAAAAACAATCTAAGAAAAACTGTAATAAGGAAAACCATTCCTATCCTGAGCAAAGCTCAATTCCTCAGGTGGTAGAATAAATTAAGTCGCTCGCTTTCATGTGGTTGAAGGAGAAATACCCTACTCTTCCTTTCAATTATCATGCTTGGTGGCTTAGTTCATTCACCATTTTGGGCATAGGTTAATTGTTATTTCTGTTTTTGCTGTTTTGTGCTTGTAAATATTGTTCTGACATTGTTGTTTCCACCCTGGTACACCTTGTGCTAGGGGAATCTTTTGATGTGGTAATATAACTCATTTTAGCCTCTTCAAAAAAAAAATCCTCTAACAATAATTGCAGCAAAGTGTTGAACCAAGATACTCGAGGGCTGCTATGACCATGAGTTGCTAGTTTATCTGCACAACAGTTTCCTTCGCGGTAAATGTTAGAGCAACCAGAATTAATAACAAGCTGATGACAATTATGAATCATGTCAATGGTTCCTCAAGCCAAAAAAATTCTGGATCTGTCCCTGCTCATACTGGCCCCATTTTTTCTATAAGAAAAACAAGAAGAAGAAAAAGTCATAGGCCTCATTTAATCCTCATTCAATCATTACTATCAAAATTTAAGACCATTATACCTTGATGACACATTGGTTTTATTTTTTCTTCAATAAAAAATGATGAAACATTAGTGATTAAGGGTGTATGGAACGAAAGTCAGATCGTACCTGAGAGATCTTGTCGTCTAAGTCTCTCTTATCGATCCTTCCATACCGTAATACTCCCATATTTAGATGAAGAACAAAAGCCAACATCTTTTTCATTTCTTTGTCTATAAATACACACAATCTCCCTCACAACATTCCTCATCAATTAATTTCATATATACAATAATACCAAGCTACCTAGCTATATTCATTCTCATATACACCACCGTTATTCAAAAAACATTCATTCTCACTATTGGACAAATTAAGTCCATGACAATGGCCCTCCAAAGATATCTTTCATTCCTTATGATCATGATTTATTTTGTTGCTTGTTATAGTACTAATTTGCAAGAGGACCCACTTAGTTCAATTGTTGAGAATTCGCCTTATATAAATGATGGTGGAACATTCAAGGATTTTCTCATGCAAAGTACAGATCATGTTTTGAGCTTAAAGAGTAAGTTGGGTGACACTTCTCCTTCATCGATTAAAACCTTTAATGTTGATGAGTATGGAGCTCAAGGAGATGGTAAAACTGATGACACACAGGTATATATAGTTATTTTGACAAACTTGAATATGGTCGATTTGGATAGAGAAATGAATTTTGTACGACCATTTTGTGACAACTCTTTATATATAAACTATTTTTATTACTTATTTCAATAAAGTAAAGTGAAACCATTTTTTTACAAGTTGTTTTTATAAGCTATTACGGAGAACTCGTAGAAATCTAAAAACCGTTTATAGAAATGTAATAAGCTCCTTCAAAAAAAAATGTAATAAGTTGTTTCCATAAATTTCTCAAACAATATGACAAGTAATTATAATTATAGAAAATATCAAATTAATAAGTCAAACCAAACAAGTTCTAATGTTATACTAGTTGAAAATAATTGAATTTTGAATCTTATGTTATACTAGTTGACAATAATTGAATTTTGAAAAATGAAAGAAAGAAAAACATGAAATTTGTCTTTAATTCTATCACTAGATGTTAGAGATGTTAAAATTGGAAACCATTTTTATTTTAAATTTATCTCAAATATTCATCGATAATAAAAATAATTCTAGCGGTAGACTTTATTATTATTACCAAATTTTTAGAAAAAATAAAATCTTATTCTTTTGCCAATATGGTCTATATAAATTTTGCGTTTGACAAATTATTTTTTTAAGCTTAATAAATAATTTTAAAAAAAAATGACAATATTTTAATTTTACTCTTTCAGGCATTCAAGAAGGTTTGGCAAGTAGCATGTTCTTCTAAGGGATCAGTTGTTGTGGTGGCTCAAAAGAATTATCTTGTTAAGCCAATCACATTCTCTGGCCCTTGCAAATCAAAGAGTATCACAGTTCAAATCTCTGGAAGCCTTGTAGCATCAGATAACCCATCTGATTACAAACAAGACCCCACACATTGGCTTATGTTTGATAGTGTTCAGAAACTATCTGTTAAAGGTGGTGGAACCATTGATGGAAATGGAAATATTTGGTGGCAGAACTCATGCAAAACCAACAAAAAACTCGTAAGATATAACAAGACAAATTTATTATTATAATATAATATATATCGATTTACTTAACACAGATCTTATTCAAGTGCTAATTTTTTTTATTTTTTTTATGTTTTTCTCTTTTGCAGCCTTGCAAGGATGCCCCTACGGTATGTATAATATAACTCTCTCTCTCTCACTGGTATATTAACTTTTTAATTATAATAATATCAATTTAATTTGTTCCCGTAATTTTAACTCACTTGATACATAAAAAGATTGTATGGCTTATACACGGATAGAGGTTCAAAGTAAAACTATTTTACACAAATATTTAATTAAATCACTTTAACATATATACTTTTAGATTATTTTTAAAGTAGCTCAATAAATACCTACTTAGGATAAAGTAATTGGATGTATGTGTAAAAAAAATTACACCGATGGTGCAAAATATTAATGTCAATTATATTGTGGTTTGACTTTGTAGGCGTTAACTTTGTACAAGTGCAACAACTTGGTAGTTGAGGATTTGACTGTAAAAAATGGGCAACAAATTCATGTTCAATTCCAAAATTCTGCCAATGTTAGAGTTTCGGGTCTCACTGTTACAGCACCAGAGGACAGTCCAAACACTGATGGAATTCATGTCACCAATACTCAAAACATCCAAATCTCAAACTCTATTATAGGAACTGGTATTCTCATTTCATTTGATATATCTCCTACATTACCACTTTTTAGATAAATTTAAATTAACAACAAAAAATTAGAGATAAAAAAATAAGAAATTTATCTCTAATTAGTATTAGATACATTTTTTTTTTCATCACTATTTTTCTTATGTAAGTCAATTTTTTAAGTAATATATATTTCAATTTATTAAATATCAATTTTAGTTTCAAGTTAAATATGTTCGTTTGCAGGGGATGATTGTATATCAATTGTAAATGGAACCAAGAATCTTAAAGCTACAGACATAACCTGCGGACCAGGCCATGGTATCAGGTAATAATTAATTAATTACCTTTAATAATATCTTCATCTTAGTAATTAAATATCGTTAAATTAAACTTTACACATGTTTTTTTTACAAAAACAAAATGATATTCATTCATTCAAATCGAGAGATTACATCATTCAACACCGTTATTTGCGAACAAACTCGCAGCATCCAAGTTAATAGCATATAACGGCACAATGCCTACAAAAATATATGATAAAATTAATGTGACCGGAATATTCATGGCCTCCGGATCTGTAACATTGACGCTCAAATCTTTGATTGAATAATCGATCTTTCAATATGAATCAAATGAACACCGCAATAAGACTGAAAATCAAACAACGCTGCACAAGACGACGAACAACAAACCACCACACTTAGATGATGAAATCACAAAGAAAAAACCTATATATATATATATATATATATATATATATATATATATATATATATATATCTGTGTGTGTGAAAATCACTTATTTAGATTGAAATAGAGAGAAAAATATAAAAAGAGGTTATTTCAGGTCAAGAATTGACCCAAAACCACCCCTCAATGAAGAAACTTGAAGAGAAAACCTAGAGAGATAAAACTAGGGCCGGCTTATTCCATCATTCATTTCTATTAAGCACACTTTGCTGATAACTTCACACATGTTAATGATAATTCATTCTTCAGCATTGGAAGCTTAGGGGAAGGGGGCTCCAAGGAATTTGTTTCAGGAATAACCGTGAATGGAGCTAAATTATATAGAACTACTAATGGAGTAAGAATTAAGACATGGCAGGTAATTAATACTAATTTCAAATTTTGAACTACTTCAATTTACGCCTAATTTCTTTTTTGTACACTTCAATTTTAGCTTTCTAACCCAATAATATGCAGGGTGGGTCAGGAAGTGCAAGCAACATTAAATTTCAGAACATTCAAATGGAAAATGTAACTAACCCCATAATAATAGATCAGAACTACTGTGATCAACAGAGTCCATGCCAAAAACAGGTATTAACATTTTTCTTTTATTTTGTTTATGAAATTGATCTATATTAGACATAATTTATAATAAAATATTATGCTATCATTAATTTGATTCATGTAATTGTTGTTAGTGTTGATATAAAATTTGGTTAATTAATTAATTTTGTAATTGCAGAAATCTGCGGTTCAGATAAGGAATGTGTTGTACCAGAACATAAAAGGTACAAGTGCTTCTGATGTAGCTATGCAATTTAATTGTAGCCAGAACTTTCCATGTCAAGGGATATTATTGCAAAACATAGATCTGCAAATTGAAGGTGGAGGAGAGGCTAAGGCTTCATGCAACAATGTGAAATTGTCATACAGAGGAAATGTTAGTCCACGCTGCAATTACATAGAGGAAATGCATGAACTTGGTGGCTTTGGAAAGACTCATAGTATGAATTAATAGTATATATACAAGGATATATATAAGACATGTTTATTTGCTTTGTATATGTTGCTTAGCCAATAAAGCTAATAGGTTTGTAACGAATAATGTTATTTCTTTAGATTTACAATAGGTGACATTGTTTCTACCTCTTATGTCATGTCATAAATAAAATATTGTATTTGTACCAAAAAAAAGTGTTACTTGTATTGTTTTATTTTGTAATGCATACTTTAAAATTAAAGACTTTTGTTATGGATTTCTTTTGTCTATTCTTTTTGCAGAGGGAAATGCTCAATCTCACGAAAGATATTATCGCAAGAGCATCACGAACTGTGTGATATAACAATTTGTCTGTTTTATTTCTGTTTTCCTATTACACATGTTCTATTGTGGTTTTTCTCTCTTGCTTTATCTATGTTTTCTTCTGCCACAAGCCCACAACCGCTTCACCTTTTATAGCCACAAGTATGTCTTACTGATGAGAAGAAACTTGGTGTGTATGAGAAGTGGAAAATATATCTCATCATTTAAGAGTAATACTAAATGGTTCATCAATCAAGGGCCTCAAATCCAATACTAATAGTGGTTCTATTATTAAAAATACTATTGGGAAATAGATAAAAACTAGAGTTCGGAAAAAGTTCACGTGAAATGCAGTCGCTATATATAGCACTGCTCGTTGTCTATTCTTGATTCACAATATTTTTATTTTTTTTATAAAAATTATTTCATAGTATTAATGACATACACAATTAACATATGGCTCTTTAAAAATGAATTTTATTTCATAAACCTTTATTTAATAGGAAGTTATTGAAATTTAATCATCGTAGACATTGAAAATCTTAAAGAGATGAATTATTTTTTCTTCAATGATGGCTCAAAGTTTGTAGATATCATAGACATATTTATTTATATTTTAGATTAAAATGTAGTATAATTTTAATTTTTAAAGAAGATTAGTGTAATTCGAACATCTTTCAAAAGAGAAACGGCTCCATATATAAAGAAGGGACATATAGATAATTCACTTAGAGAAAGAGAGTATATCTTTTTAACATGAAAATGAGGGAGAGTTTAATTTAAATTTCTCAGGGAGTCTAAATTACTCTAATTAAAAAATCTACACAATTCATGTAACGAAGACATTTATGATGACGTCAATTTTATTTTTTTTAAAAATAATAATGATTTTAATAATCTGGCTTTTACATAAAGAAATATAAACCGAAAATAATACAAAAAGTAGGCATTCGTAGTGGAGAAGAAATCCAACTTCTTTTATCCAAATTCCCTCAACAAAAAAAAACTTCTTTTATCCAAATGAAAAAAGAACTAGTTTGGAAACCCGTGCCAAGTCTGGGCTAAAATTACGACTATTTTATTTTATAAAATCTAATTAAACGATAAATTCATTATTTTATACACAATATATCAATAGAACACATCGTTATTGTATTTTCTATTGCATATTATATACAAATATCAACGCGTATATAGTTATTTGGATTTTCGTTTCGTTAAATAGTAATGATTTAACGGATGTAACGTCGAAATATTAGTATTTAACGCCAGAATATTTTACACTGATGACTAAAATTAATCACAGAGACATGAGTTGTTTTTTTGGATGTTCTGCATATAACCGGGGGTATTGGAGTATCAAGGCCAACTGATGCATATACAATTAAATTAATTGTCCCTACCCAACAAATCGTCTCTACCAGGTGCCCTTATATATAGTTTCCTTCAAACTCGATGATTTCTATAGCGGATACCCTTATATATACAAAGTTAATTTCATGCATAATTTGATTCATCTTAACATCCAACACAAATTTGTAATTATTCAATCATGTAACAAATAATTATAACAAACAACGACAAAAATACCAATTATCTATCGCATTTTTTTAACCAAGCATATTTTAAAATAACCCATCAAGAAAAACAATACAATAGAAAAGGCTTGACAAAGGGACTGCGAAATTGTCCTCTGCATGCACATAGACATAGGCGCTCCAAAGAACAAAGGAAAAAAAACGGGTATACAACAAATTGTATAAAAAAAATGAAGCAGAACATATAGCTGATAATATGGTCAATGAATGAGTTGCAGCTTACATTAGGAAATATGAGAAAGATCATAAGGATACTGACATCATAAATAAAATTAAATTGAGTATCCGAATATTGGAGTTGCTATATCACACAATAGAAAAACCAAAGTTTCAGTAGATAAACACCTTATTGTATCAGGCAGTGTTAATTTCGGAACCGAAGAGAAGGCCTTGCACCTATTGCAATTGGTCAATGATATTTCAATGCCATAGAAATTTCATTAACGTTAGCCTGTGTACATCTGAATGATATCACGTCACCTGAAGCACAAAACCAGCACCTGAAGGTATATGAGATCAAAAATATTGTCAAAAAGGGATTAAAATATTACTCCATATAACATATTAGTCCCTATAACCAATCGATCACTCAGCCTGTTCTTTGCACAACAATAAATTTCATCGGATTTTATACAATTAAATAAGAAGTGTGATCTCAATTGTTAGTTGCAGAATTGTAGTTTATCTACATGACCAAATAAAAATATGGGTCATGTTAACTTGTGCCCTAAGGGCACAAGTTAAGGATCTAAAAAAAGAATTAAAACATAAGTTTTGTATTGAAAAAAATAAGTTTTTAACATTTCAAGACATTGAATGAACAATTTCCAAAAATATGTTACTACATTTGGCTTCTAAACTTGTGCTTTAAGGGCACAAGTTAACATTTCCCTAAAAATATATATTACAACAAAGTTTAAAAGAGAAAAAAAAACTCATACCCACCTGGGTCATCAGGAACGACCGGTTAAACGTTCCGAAAAACATCACGGTACACAACATTAGTGGTTTCAGTACACACACGGTTTTGGAAGTGACTCTCAACACAACGATGTACAACTGTCCAAGGGTAAAAACCGGTTTGGAAAGATAGATTCCAACATGAGACAACGATTGACCTTGACTTTTATTTATTGTCATTGCAAAACACAAAGCCAATGGGAACTGTCTCTTGGTAAATTTGAAAGGCAGTCCAGGATCACTCGGAACCAATTTCATTCTTAGAATAATTACTATTTCACCATCATTTTTTCCAGTAATAACAGTTGCACTGATAAAGTTCTTCCCAAGATTGTTTACAATCAATTTAGTCCCATTGCACAATCTAGCTGCTTGGTCAATGTTCCTCATCAACATAATTGGACATCCAACTTTAAATCTCGACTTGTGGTTTGGAATACCGGAACACTTGATATTGTTTAAGAATTCGGTGGTAAACCATTCGCTTTGTACCTCACTATTCTCGTCTGATTTGCACACCGAATCATAACTGATATATTCATTTTCGTCTCCTGGAACCAATGATATAAGGAATTCATTTACGTGCTCAACTACGTCCAGTGTGGGAGCAAGTATCCCCCGCTCTTGGAAAAAATCCGAGAACTTCTTGTTTTGCAAAAAATTCAGATATACAAAATCAACGGATCAGAGGAATCTTTTATCAGCAACTCATCATGAATGGGTATGTTAATTTCTCCACTCTCGTTGGCAGATCTTATTCCATCTCCAATTGAAAGTATCCAATCGGCAAACTTTCTTATCTCATCTTGCTCGACACAAATGGTCGAAGCACGTAAACGCATATTCGTTGTAATTGTGAGAACCTTACAGTTACTCCAGAACTTTGATGAGTTGATGGATGAAGCCAGTATGTCTTGTCTGCATCCTTTTTTTTATCACTGGCAAAATTTGTCTGAAATTACCGCCCAAAACCACATAAACACCCCCAAATGGTTTGTTTGTACTATCGACACCATCATGACATTATATCGTGCATGGTTCGGTCAAACTCCTCAAAACAATAACGATGCATCATCGGTGCCTCATCCCATATTATTAATTTTTATTTTCTGAACAGAGAAGCTTTGTCGCTCTCTTTATTAAATCCACAACTTGACGCTTCATTGATAAGAAAATGTACATTCAATCATGAATGGGTTGTACAACCACCTGGAAGTAGCAAGGATGTTATGCCACTTGACGCTTCATTGATAGGAAAATGTACATTCAATCATGAATGGGTTGTACGACCACCTGGAAGTAGCAAGGATGTTATGCCACTTGACGCCGCATTTACAACAATGTACCCTTTTGCACGTAGTCCAGCAGATAGCGTCTTCCAAATAAATGTTTTCCCAGTTCATCCATAACCGTACAGAAAGAAATAAAAAACCAGTCCCAGACTCAACGGAATCAACAATATGAATGTAAATAACCCTATGTTCATCCGGAAGCATGTTGGATAACTTCATATGAATTCTTGCCATTTCGTCCTTATCGTAGCATAGTTGATCTGCGATGAACCTGTTACTATACTGAGGAGCAATTTCATACCTAGGTTGAGGCATTCTCTTGTACTTATCAAGGTACTTTCCATTAGTCTACAACAGCATATCAATTTCAATCAGACATAAGTTCTTCAAATCATCATCAGTAATTCGTAAATCTACAAAAACATTTTAATTTAGTTGGCTAAACATGTTGGTGTAAGCGCTAGAGGCCAATAGTTTATGTTAAACTTATCTTATGTATCATGACTTTTATTATTGAATAATATATGGCACTCTTTATTATATTTATAGTAATGTTAATAAAGTCCCTAGAATAGATAGTTCATGTAATAATATATTAAGTGTGACTTAATCATTAGATTACATTATCATAAAGAACGTTATTCTTAAATGTATCCGTAGTCAAGCTTTAATATGAATTAGGATAATAATAAAGCGTCGAGACTATTATGTATGTAGACTGATGACCGCATCTCATGGGTCACAGATATGAGATATTTAGTCTATACATAGGTATAAATATTAGGAGTAATATTTATACTGGATTGATCCACTGTGAGAATACTACATAGTACTGAAGGTGAGAAAAACCACAAGAAGGGGGGTTGAATTGTGTTTTTGGAAACTTCTTCTTTTACGTTCTAGATAACTGTCATCAGGTTCAGAGTCTGAAGTAGTTCAGAGTCTGAGTGAGTTCAGAGTCTATGAGCAGCGGATAATGTAAAGAACAGAAGAAGAAAGAACACAAGCAATTATACAGGTTCCTTCCACAAACCGGAAGT
>Ga0228710_1012502_pt1 | contig 10506 bp, 6 predicted proteins | sample MedpolnodulmetaG_FD_177995 | JGI IMG/M metagenome (GOLD analysis project Ga0228710, IMG submission 177995) | Root nodule microbial communities from Medicago polymorpha collected in Santa Monica, California, United States - pink nodules | ecosystem: Host-associated > Plants > Roots > Nodule... | reverse complement strand
GTACTATAAAAAAAAAAAACACACAAAAAAAAAAAAAAAAAAAAAAAAACAAAAAAAAAAAGGAAAGGGCCTATAGTATAAACCTAACATCAAGTATAACAGGACAGGCTAGTGATAACAAAATTAACAGTAACACAGACATAAGATTCACTAAATAACAGGACAGGCTAGTAATAATAAAATTAACAGTAACACAGACATAAGATTCACTAGAAGGAGAGACAATTAAGATATAAGGTACACAATGATATAAGTTTTAAGAAATCAAATTCACGTGTACAAGAATAAAGTTTGCAAATTGCAATGGACAACCTATAAAAAATGTTTTACAGCACAATTCTCTTACCAAAGCCTTAGGCATGGATGGTGTTACTGGAATCAATTGTCTTGACTGCTTGATAGCCAGTTCCTCAAGCCTTTGTGTTTTAACAGACACCTATAGTTGATTCAGGCATAATTAATTGATAATGGACATTCAAAATCATTGTAATTAAACGAATTAAATGAATGTGAATAAAAACACTGGTGACACAGGCAACAAGATTAACTACCTGGGGAGTTGAACGAGCTCGAGATGGAGCCTGTGCTAATGCCTCGGCCATATTAAGACCAGCTGCGGTACTAGATGATACAGATCCAGAAGTTGCAGCAATAGTTTGCTGTGCTGACGGAGATCCAGCACTACTGCTTCCAATTACCGAAGGTACCTCTGCAAGTGCAGATGTCCACCCCTCCCCTCCAATCAAAGCGGAACTGCCAACAGGTAAACTTTGACTAGCAGTGGCACCCAAACCAGGGGATGAAACCCGCCCAATTTCAGCTATTCCCTGCTTCTCTTCAGCCCCTAGTGAAGGAAAATCCTTGTCAAAGACAGCTTTCTGAATGCTACTACCAACACTACCCACAGAAAGTGCGCCATTTCCATTGTTGTGATTGCTGCTTCCGCCTGATTTAGTGTCAGCTGCAACTCTACGGGGTAAAGTTTCACCTTGTTTCCTGGAAACCATTGAATGAGAACGCCGCAATGTATCTCTCTCTATCCTTCCAGAAAAAAGGTTGGCCAACGGGTCAGACCCATCACGATCCCAATGGTCTCCAAAATTGGATCTATCTTTCTCTCTATCACGGTCCTTGTCACGATGATTTCTGTTGAAACTGCTGTAAGCATGCTTAGCAGAACCATTGATAGAACCCCTCCTAGAACTTGCCGACGATGTTCGATCAAGAAATACAGAACGCGAGCTATCAAAATCACTTGTATTCTTGGAAGATCTGTTCCTATTGTTATTGGCTGCAGATGGCGAATGAGAATCTACAAAACAACACAAAGATGTTCATTAATTAGTTTCCCCCTTTTTCATAAAAATCGCATAACACGTGTACACCGGCTTTTCTCATATACATACAAATGCTCGAAAAGGAACAAAATTCTATAAGGACAGAATGCGACAAGTATTGTTAAATAGCGACTTAGTGGTGGTTGTAACCACGTAACGTATCAAATTTTGAACAAATCATTAAAAGTTCCCTGATACGCTATTTAGTACAAAATGTTATCAAATAACGGTGCATCAGATTGCACGGTCAAAATTCTAAAAGGAGAGAATACGACAAGTATTGTTAAATAACGACTCAGTGGTGATTTTGAACAAATCATTAGAAGTTCCCCGATACTTTATGTAGTACAAAAAATGTTATCAAATAGTGGCCCAACAGATTGCACGGTGGAATTTAAACAAACCCAAATCTCCAAGAACCACAATTGACAACACTTAACAAGAACATCCAAGTCTTATCCCACTAAGTGGAGTCGGCTAAATGGAAAAACCAAACGCCGCCATAATGTTCTGTCATATATCATATCTCGCTGTAGCACTATGGCATAGCGAAATTTGAACAAATCATTAGTGACGCAGCACAACAGATTGTGCAACGGAATTTAAACAAACCCGGCTTTCCCGGAACAGCAATCGACAAAACAACACTTTAACACAACATTACAATTCATTCAAATCAAGCTAAAGCATTAAAAACATGCAATTGATTATAAAAAGAGCGTCGAATCAGAATCAAAATTACCGGCGTGACTAGACGAAGATGCAAAATGTTGGGCTGAATTGCCAGCACCAACAACACTTCCAGCACTTCTCAACCATTCCGGAACTAACGAAGGTTCACTTCTATCCATAACTAACACGGTACATGATCAAATTCAACAAAAAAAACAAAAAAAAAACACCTCTCTTCACCGCAAAATCGCACCAATTTCACTATGAAATTCAATCTATCACTAACCCATTCATATCAGTAAAAAATTGAAATTGAAAAGCCCTAAAGAACGAGCAAGCACCAACCCTAGAAGAAAAGCACGTTTGTGAAAAAAGTACTTATTCGTTAACTAGGGTTAACGAAGAAGCATAAGAAGAAAGAAAGGGAAAATTAACCCTAAGAGAGAAACGAAACGAAACGATACGACACGGAACGTCGTCGTTTTAATAACCGCCACACGCGAAGATGAAAAATGAAAGAGTGTGTGTGAATAGAAATTATAGGGTTTTGTTTTGTTTTTATGAGAGAAGAGAAAAAGAGTGCGATGGGTTTGGTTTGTGTGAATGTGAGAAAATTGAGAGAAGGCGAGAGAGACAAGGTAGAAAGAATTTCTGTTAGTTTTGGATACTCAGAAGCTATAGCTAAAACTATGATAATGACTTTCTCTCTCTCTCTCTCCTTTTTCTTTTCTTATATTATCATTTTGACTATCATAATAAAAATTTATGTGTATTAAGAGAAGTATTTATTACATTTGATGTATATGGAGTTTCAATTATAAAACTAAATTTGTTACCAAAATTACTCTCTTTGAATAATAAATTTGGTAAAAATGTTGAATTAGATAATGTGTTTTGAAAATATTTAGGAAATTAAAGTTAAAAAATATTAGTAAATGAAAGAGTATGATATGTTTGTTTTAGATTCTTTAAAAATCGAGTTTGATATAGATCATGTTTGACATAAATAATATATTTTTTCATTAGTTACTTCAATAATATATATTTAACTAGCACAAAAGGGTTTATTTTGTAATTAGTTACTTCAATGATATATTTTTTACGGTTTTAATCTCTTAAGTTAAGTATATGCAAATGAGCTTAGTTAAAAATTAAAATTGTTATCATAACACTTAAAATAAATTTTATTTTATTACATTTCTTTAGCTATTTATCCAAAAAAAATATATTGGCAAGGCATTTAAGTTGAAATGAATGCATGTTGGTCAGTGGCAGCATTCTTTTGATTGTTTAGGCGTTGGTTAAGTGTATTATGTATTAAACTCTAGAGCTTCTTCTTGGGACACTTTATGTTGCTTGCAGTGATAATTTAAAAATTCTATTTTAACTTGTTCAATAAAGATAAAAAAAAATTCATTAATATAATCGAAAAAATGGCTATTTCAATTAAAGATAAATTTTGCTTTTCTCTCTCTTCTATTAAAGATAATTTTGTTTAAAAGATAAACAATAGCTATTTCAATTAAGAACACAAGAATTTTTCAAAAAATAATTTTGGATAATAGCTCAATCATAATGAGAACATAAAAAAAATAAAAAAAAATCTAAAACAAATAGCCATTTGTGTTTCTTACCAAAAGAAAAAAAAATGTCTCAAGACTTTTTTATATTTCATTTAAAAGAATATGAGTTAATAGACACATATTTCATTCCAAATAAAGTTTTAATTATTGATTCATCAGAATCCGTTCAGTTTAACTCTACAAAGTATTAACTGGTTGGAGTATTCTAACTTCCTTGTGGATAAACTTTCTTGGGTTGAAAACATGTTGTGCTTATGTGCCCTTAGGGGGTGGGCATCAGACGGAATTCAATATCAAAATCCCAAACTGAGTCATCTGACGGGTGTGAAAATCTCACCCATCTCCGTCCATTTGGTGTCATTGGTTTGATCAGTTTTGGTTGCAGTTTGTCAATTGTGTCGGACGGGCTGAATCAGTTGGTTCAAGTTCCAATTCAAAAATTACACATAATTACAAGGAAGAAGGATTGATGGAAAAAAAAATACTAGAATTGAAAACCCATCAAATTAATGACAAAATATTCACAATAAATACTAAAACAAAAACCCATAAAAGTTACAAACCCATGAACTTCCCGATCAAAAATCCCAATACCAATCAAAGAAGGGAAGTAAAGAAAGTAAACAGATCACGTGGAAAACGAAGAAGAACGTGAGAGCAAAAATCTCATGAATCATTCCAAATCAGTTGATTGCGTGAAGGTATCCTCCTTCCATGTTCGTTTGCGATGAGTTCTTTCTCAGGCTCTCTCTGTTGTGAAATCCTGAGTTGTGTTGTTGTCCGTGAAGAGGGAAGGTGATTAATATAGAGGTTTTCATTGCAAAGAGATATCTTGAATAATTGATCGAAGTGAAAGAAATTGAGGAGATTGAAGTAAACAAAGAATAGAATGCATGTTTGTATATGTGTGGCGGCTGCTAGGGTTGTTTGTGGTGGCTAAGAGAATGTGTTGAGAACTGAGAAGTATTTAAGTAAAACAATACGACATTGTTTTAATAGCAGTGTCATTTCTTGGATTTTATATATACTAAAATAATTATATAATAAACATGTACATAACATATATTGGGTCAGTCGGGTGCAGGCTTTGTTGGGTTTGGATCACCCATCTGAAGCTGATCAAACCAAACCACTAAGACTGGATCTTCTAACATGTTCTAACCGCTTTACCCGATTGAACCGAACCAATTACTCGTAGGCCTATTAGACCGGCAAACTGGGTCAGGCATCACATTGTTGTCTACCCATATATGCCCCATTTCACTGTGGTTGAAAATCGTCACCTCTTTTTATATTCTCTTACTACACCTTCCACATATGATATGAGTGGTTGCGTCACTCCCTCCACCATTGTCATTATTGGTCACCGACTACAATTTACACGGTTTTAATACTCACGCCACAACGACTTAAATTTTATCTAACACGTGCACTGCCACTAACACTGTTATTAGGGGTGTAAGCAGTTCAGACAAAACCGACGAAACCGAACCAAACTGGAAAAGTATTTGTCCTTGTCTGGTTCAGTTCAAAATCAAACCGAACCAATCTAAACCAACCTTGTTTGGTCAGTCTTAGTTTTTAATTTTGAGATCCAAGAAAACGATGAACCGGACTGATGGTAATCTCACTCCATGTTTTACTAACACTATCTCTCCTCACACACTTATGATTAGGCCGAAAATTAATATCATCTCATTTTACTAATATTTGAGTTTGACAAAATTGTGTTTGATTAATGATGGATGAATGAATTTCGGATGTATGGAATATTGAGTAAGGTTAGTTATAAAAAGTTGTTTAAAAAATAGAGACTAAGAAAAAACACAATATGAAATACAAAGTTCCATGAAATATTTTAGTATGATGTATGTTGTATTTATGAAATACAGATTTGTGAGAATATGAAGAAAGAAAAAATAATTGTATTTTCAAATAAACCGATCAACCGAACTGATCCAAACTGATTTGTTTGATTTGGTTCCCTTTTTTGAAAAAGAGTGAAAACCGAAACAAACTGAACCAACAAAGATTTCATTAGTTCAAACACTTTTTTGACTGAAAACCAATCCAAAGCGAACTGTTACACCCCTAATTGTTATTATCTCTTCCAGTTAAAGGGCATACTTGCTTGTTTGGACGGTTGCCAAACTTTCTAATAGGATAAGAATACATATTTTGTTTGATTTTGTGTTCTTGTTTTCTTGTCTCTTCTACTTTTGTAGTGAGCTCTCTCAACTTAAATGTCTTCATTAAAGATCATGCGTTTTTTTTTTTCTAAAATGTAGAATAGTTTTTGATTTCCTAAATGTTTATTTGTTTCTTAATCTTTGGCTTCAATCCTATATTAAACTTTATGCATTAGGATCTCTTGCCCTCTAAACCCACGTAAAATAGATAATACCTAGAAAACTCTTCAAATTTTAATATTATTCTATACTTTGAAGGTGAGAAAAACCACAAGAGGTGGGGGGGAGGGGTTGAATTGTGTTTTCAAAAACTTTTCTTTCTTACGTTCTGAAAAACTGTTCCCAGATTCAGAGTCTTAGTGCAGCGGATAAAGGTAAGAGAACAGAGAAAGAAAGAACACAGGCAATTATACAAGTTCCTTCCACAAACCGGAAGTAGTCATGTCCCCCTTGCACTTCCAAGGAGAGTTCCAGCTCAAACACACAAGTAAGAGACTTCTCAATGCTCAAGGACAACTCCAAGAGACTTCTATGCTCAATCACACAAGAAAGAGACTCCTTTGCTCAATCACACAAGAAAGAGACTTCTCTTAACAATTACAAAGAATTGAATAAGGTTTTGAATACTTGATATACAATCAGAGGTATTCACAAAACAATACGAATAGAACATACTCTGTTTTTCTAGACACTTAAGAATTCTAAGATATGAACTTTTGTAAGAATTCTCTAAGTTGTTGATGTGTTTAAACTTCGGACGTTTTGGCTCAAAGAGTATTGGTCTTATGTTCTCGTTGTGTTCTTGTATATATTATGTTCTTCAAGTCTTTATCCCTATTTATAGGGGATTTGAGAGACGTTGAGAACTTGCTGTTACATCAACTTGTCTTGCTTAAAGCTTTGATTCTTCACCATTGATCTTTTGCCTGATTTGATAATTGTCCTATGAAGAACTAATTTCAAATCCATTCCACTTGAAACGGAACAACGTCTGCATCAATATTACTGTTATTCTTGTCTTGATGTAGAGACAAGTTGCAGAGATGGTGGTTGCAGAGGCATGCGCAGAATTAGTGGTTGTACACTTTGTACACTGTACTTTGTAAACTCTGTTAAGCTTCTGGTGAAGTGGCTTCTGATGAGATGCTTCTGATAACCTTGCTTCTGATGACCTTGCTTCTGATGACGTGTCTTCAGGAGCGCTTTCTTCAGATGCATTTCTTCAGACGCATCAGACGCTTTAAGCTTCAATAAAAATTCCTTTGCTCTTTGACTTGTTCACACAGAACCTTTATGAATAGTACTTTGATTAGGATCCTGTACACTTGAACAAATGTTTAGCATATCCAATTGATAATTTTAATACCTTGTTATGATCAAAACTTAAGAGGTGATTTTGCAAAACACCCTTTGTTCCAACATACTTATGTCACCTTTTTCAGCCTCATAAATTCTATCTCTTTCTGGATATGAATGTCTATCAGAAATAGAAAATCATCTCGAAAATCAATCCATATCATGTCAACTTTTTGTCCTTAAAAATGTTGACGAGCATTGTCCCACCAGAGCCCAACCTTTTTGGTCAATAGAAATGTACCCAAATACACTTGTTGATCTTCCAAGCACCCGATGCCTCTAAAATCTTCTCAATATTTTGTAGCTACTCTTAAGCTACATCCAATTGTAGTTGCCTTTACAAGTTTTAGGATTATACTTACTTAAAGTTGTCATTATACTCACTCAACTTAATTGCAGTTCATACAAGTGATGCACCAAAGCATACAGGGGTTGCACATTAGCTTTTGGCACTATGAAATTACCCACTTAGCAATTTAGGAATTTCCCTCTGTGTACCGTCGTGAGAAAACAATAGACCCCTACTACCAGACTCAATTAGTATGTGTTCATCAACACTTAGACTTGTTAGACCCTTTAATGTTTTCATTAACAACAATGATGTAAACGTTCGTGGTTACTTTGTTTGGCCAACATTTGATACATTTGAATTTCATTCGGGCTATTCTACACCTATGGGGCTTTATCATGTTGATTTAAATGATAGTCTCAATGTACCAAAGGTTAATGCTGAATGGTATGGAAATTTTCTAACATCGAATTATAGACAATAAAACATGGTTTAAATATGATAATCGTCCCTGTAATTTGGGCCAGTTTTGATTTTCGTCCCTGTAAAAAAAAAATTTGAAATACATCCCTACAAAAATATTTTTGTTTGAAAAAGGTCTCTGGCCCCACCAAAACGCTGAAGTGGCATGTTCTTGCCACGTGCCAGTTGCTGACTGTGCAACTTTTGCCACGTGGCCCTGACGTGGCATGCCACATAATATTAAATTTTAAAAAATATTTTTAAAATTCTGAAAATTGTTTTTAAAATTAAAAAATATGGAAAAAAAATTTAAAATAAATAATTTTCTGGATTTATTTTTTGTATAATTTTAAAAATAAAATTACTTTTTTTTAATATTATATATATTCTTAAATTTCTGAAAATAACTTTCGTAAAAAAAATGAATTTTTTTTTTAAAATTAAAATTTTCGTAAAAGAACAAGAAATTAGAATTTTTTTAAAAAATTATAATTTGTTTTCGAAAATTATAAATATTCAGATGATGCAATTTAAAAAAAAAAATATTAATTTTCAAAAATTTATAATAAGATTTTAAAAAATTATATAATTTTCCATTTTTTTTTCATATTTAAAAAAATTAAATTTTTAAAAATTATATAATCGGAAAAAATTATAAATTTTTTTTATGATTTTTTTATTTTTTAAAATAATTTTCAGATTTTTTAATTTCAAAAAAATAATTTTCAGAATTTTAAAAATGTTTTTTAAAATTTAATATTATTTGGCATGCCACGTCAGCGCCACGTGGCAAAAGTTGCACAGTCAGCAACTGCCACATGGCAAGAACCATGCCACTTCAGCGTTTTGGTGGGGCCAGGGACCTTTTTCAAACAAATTTTTTTTTGCAGGGATGTTTTTCAATTTTTTTTTTGACAGGGACGAAAATCAAAACTGGCCCAAATTACAGGGACGAAAATCATATTTAAGCCATAAAACATTATTGAGCTTGGATTGTACAAAACACAAAAGCAAATGGATCACACATGGAGAAAAAGACAAATAAATTTCATTGAAATTTAGTTGATTTAAATGAATCATTTGTTGTTCAAAATTGTCAAATGCTTGCACTTATGTACATTCATCTTTTCTTTAAGCTCGATTGGACTTTTGAAATTCTAGTAAATGTTATAGACCTTGATAAAGCTCCTTTATTTTCATCAATCAATTTGTATCAAGATTAAGGTCAACTCTATGGAAGTCAAAGCTACGTGGGTCAAGTCTCTGGACTGAGATCTTGTGTACCAAGTATTGACTCAATGACACATCATTGATGCATGAAAACGACTTTGCTAAGGAAACTTTCTTTTTACTTATGAAATTGAGCAAAATTCATTAAGAGCATCATTGATGAAAATTAATGACTGATTCGCAAGCTGCAATTACTCAAAATATCTCAGCATTCAATCAATGATTCAAAGATAATGTTATTCTTTAGCAATAGTCATCAAGGTTCATCTATACATAAAGGACCAAGTTTGACCAAAGAATGTTACACGTGTACACATAGATATACATATGTACCTATGGTTATACAATATACACACTTTCTTCATGTTTTGTTAATATTGTATACCTTGCCTAAAAACAGACATAGAAATTGTTTAGAGAAAACTCAATCAAATAGTTCAAAGTGTTACTCTTTGTTAATTCAATTCATACATAATTTTTATCATGTAAATAATATGTCGCAGCGGAAAATAAAATATCAACTAATAGAGTCAATATCATATCTCAAGATACATCATCAAAATGAACATAAAAGTTCCATAAATAATTCGATAAGAACATAAAAACCCCTAATTGTTCTAATTAGAGCACTACTTGACAAGACTCCAAATGAAAGCGAAAAAAGACGAGTAGGCTCCAAAGCCATCCTCGAAAACTCACGACAATTATGCGTCTCCAACCTACAAGTTAACACCACAAGGGCGTAGACATTCAACCCGCAACACGTAGGTGAAATGTGTAATCAACATAGGGAAATACAACACATGTATTGTTTTCAGGATAAGCAACAATATCATGCATACATCAACAACATACTCATCACAAATCAACCCAATTTTACATTCTGCATATAAATGTATATATTTGATCAAAGTTAATCAGTCTCAGTTTTCATCTTATCAACATATACAAACATCAACGACAATTAAAGACATCAAGTTCACATGTAACAATTATGTATTGTGGTTGAAGAACGAGTGTCTAAAATTAAAGAATCTGACCGGGGGTGGACTTTATTAGATTTGAATTCTGGGTGTGGAGCTATGTCCACCGGCCTTTGCTTTGGAGCTTCTATTGTTGATATTAAGCTTGTCATGGTATTTAGGCTAATTTGCATAATGTTTCTTTGGTTCATTGTAATATTATTCGTAAAGATGTTTTTTACTAATTTAATAATGTTGTTTTTACTGATTTAATAATGCAGTGAGTGTGTTCCTCTAGTAATCACGCCTATTCTCATGGTTGATTGCTATTAGAATCCTTGAAGAACGAAACTTTATATGTCTCAAGGTTTGCTAGACTATTCTCATGTTTCGCAACCCTTGTCTAAATTCACTTGTTCCAATATC
>Ga0228710_1012501_pt1 | contig 10507 bp, 7 predicted proteins | sample MedpolnodulmetaG_FD_177995 | JGI IMG/M metagenome (GOLD analysis project Ga0228710, IMG submission 177995) | Root nodule microbial communities from Medicago polymorpha collected in Santa Monica, California, United States - pink nodules | ecosystem: Host-associated > Plants > Roots > Nodule... | reverse complement strand
CAAATAAATAAGTTTTTATGTATTATTTATAAGTTTTTAAGGTAGTTTATGAAAAAACAGTTTATGAAGATACAATTTTCGTTAGTGAGAGCTTATAAATTAAAATAAAAGCTTATTTATTTACATAAGCTATTTTTCATAAGCTCAAAATAGGCTCAATCCAAATGGGGCCTTAATTAAAATCTCTTCTCTCCTCTCGTTTGCTTTCAGGATTTTGGCTTCTCGAACACTACCATCAGGTTAATCATGCACTGTGTTACCTCCTCCACTTTCTCTATCTTTTAGAATGGGAACAAGATGTCTTGGTTCAAGTCTACTCATGGTCTGAGACAAGGTGATCCAATTTGCCGTACCTCTTCATCATTTGTGTGGAAAAGCTCTCCCTTGCCATCAACAATGTCGTTCTTCAACGGACTTGGGACCTCATCCATATATCCAAGGCCGACCCTCAAGTGTCCCACCTCCTATTTGTAGATGGCGTCCTTCTTTTTACTAAGGCCATAAATTCTCAGTTTAGATTCATCACTGATTTGTTTGATCGTTTTAGTCGTGCTTCAGGATTGAAGATTAATCTGTCAAAGTCCAGAGTTTTTTACTCTACAAATCAATAGGCCCACTTCTCTAACTAGAAGCACTACTCCTCAAGACAAGACAAGAAGCACTACCTTTCTTGACAAATATTTAGGATTCCCAATACTAAAAGGACGGGTCAAACGAAGTGATTTTCTTTTTATCATTGAGAAAATGTAATCTCGACTTGCTTCTTGGAAAAATAGCCTTCTCAACAAACCACATATATTAGCTCTTGCTTCTTCTATGTTATCCTCCATTCCAACTTATTATATGTAGATATCCTAGCTCCCGCAAAGCATTTGTGATAGTATTGATCAAACTACTCACAATTTTATTTGGAGAGGTTCTAACAACAAAGGTATGATCACTTGGTAAGTTGGAAGAAATTTTTTCGTCCCAATCATCTCGGTGGTTTAGGATTGAGATCGGCCAAAGATGCAAATATTTGTCTCCTTGGAAAACTTGTTTGGGACATACTCCAATCCTTAAACAAACATTGGTTGAATTTTCTCTCAAATCACTATGTTTCCGGCCCCAAAATCCTTCATACTTGTGATCATTCCAGTGGGTCTTCCACTTGGTCTTCCATCATCCGTGCTAAATCTTTTCTCCAATACGGCTATACTTGGCGTGCAGGATCTGGCTCCTCATACTTTTGGTTTAGTCCCTCGAGTGCTCTTGGTTTCCTTGGAAAATTGGTCCCTTATATCCATATTCGTGATTTACATCCAACAGTCATAAATGTGCTTAACAATAATGATCCTCATATCCAAATCCTCTACTTGCATTTATCTATTGTGGCTTTAGACGTTGTCAACAACATCTACACCAAGTTTAATGATTCTATAGAAAATGCTTTCATTTGGTTAAATAATAAGAACGACGTGTACATTACCAAGAGTGGTTATGTTTGGCTTCTTTCTCACACATATTAGGTTAATCACACCACCATTTTACATAATTGGTCTTGGATCTGGACATTAAAAAGTTTCAGTTCTTTTTTGGCTTGCATGTCACTAGGGGTGGGAATAGGTCGAACCAGGCTGAACTTTGCTTAAATAGGTTAGACCTAGTTGAAAATAATAAAGCCTAAGTCTGACCTATTAGCCTGGTAAAGGCTTTATTTTTAAGTTTGGCCTGATCTTTTTAAAAGCTCGACCTCACATATTATCTTGTCTAGAAGCCTAATCTGTCCTTAAAAAAATTAAATAGAACATTTGACTTATTTATAAAAAAAAGGTCGATAAACATATATTTCCTAAGAGGTTGGTAGGTTAATAAAATTTTGTAAAGCTTGTACATCCAAAAAAAATTTCCACTTTATAAGCATATATTGCATGTATATCGAATAAAATTTTGTAGAGCTTGTACATCCGTTTTGTAGAGGCAAACAAGCTTGTATTGCATAGATTTGACTTATTGTCTTTTGTTTTTGTTGCTAATAGGGTTCCTTAGTTTGTAATTTGGAATAAGATGAGAATGACAATAGTAAGAGATTAAAAGGGTAATACCATATGTACTCGTTGGAATTGAAATAAGAGAGTAATACCAAGAGTTTGTTAACTCATTGGAAATCCCAAATTGTAAATAAATTGCAAAAGAAAAATAAAATAATAAATCGTGGTATTGAAAATTTGAAAGAACCAAAAATTTATTAATATAATGGAGTATATATTATTGCATATATATGAGTCGGTCTGGTAGGCCTAGTAGGCTTTTCTATAAGCCATAACCTGACCTATTTAAATTAATGAGTTTTTTAAAAGCCTAAATCTAACATATTTAATTAACGAGTTAGGTCAAGCCGAGCTTTAAGTAGGTCAAACCATAGACCATTGACAGGTGGTCTGGTCTATTCTCACTCCTACCTTTGACGATGTTGTTCCGACCCTTTCTTTGCTCAACCATAGAAACATAGCTCCCTACCTTTTTTTTTCAAGAATCATTTGGAACCACTTTGGGTTCACCAATAATGATTTTTTCTCCATTATGTCCGCTCACAATTAGCTCAAAGAAGGGTCATTGAGCTCACAAGCTTCTAGTTTCTCAGCTGGTGTTTGGTGGGCTTGGAGACATAGAAACTTGATGTGTCTGAACAACGAAACTTGGTCTTTAAAACACTGTTCCTTCAACATTCATAGCATGGTTGAAGCTCTCATGACTAGTTCCCTTCCAATTTTATTGCTGCTATAGTTGATCGTACTGTTAAACGGAACAACAATAACTATCTGGGTGTCATCCTCAATGTGGACGGTAGTTGCATCGAGACGCCTATTACATCCGGTTTCTTCTTGTCTGGTGTATCCAGTTTCATTCCAAGTTCAATTGACATTTTACTTGCTGAGTTAAGTTCTATATATTATGAGTAGATTTTGGCAAAAAAATCTGAGTATTCATGAGTTGATTTGCTATTCTGATTCTCTTACTTGCATCAACCTCATTCAAGTCTATCCATAACTTTCCATGTCTATTATGTTTTAATCCAAAACATTAAAATATTATATTTCAAGGCAACATCATTGTTTGCCACACCCTTAAAGAGAGAAATGAACATTCGAATTTCACGACGAAATTGGATGCCTCTTTCGACGTCAATATGTCTAACTATACTACTCTTTCATATGGTTTCTCAATCGTCTAATAAACGACGATGTCGGAACTTTCTTTCTTATGAAGTAGTTTGCTTTATTTATTGTTTTGAATTTTGATTAGCTCTCAAAAAAATCTAATTATTTATTTAATTAAGGGTTAAATATGTTTTTGATCCCTATAAATATACCAACTTTTTGTTTTAGTCTCTCTAAAATTTTCCTTCAACTTTTAGTCTTTATAATATTTTTAATCACTACTTCTAGTCCCTATTTTTAAGTTAACTTTTGTATTTTTTTAATGAAATTGTGCAGAAATATGTAGAATATTGTAAAAAGAAAATCCCAAAAAAATTAGAATTTTTTACCAAAACATAAATTAAATATGAATTTTAGTCGTAAAAAATATAAAAATTTGTATTAATTTCATGTTTTGTTAAAATTTTTTAATTGTTTTTGGAAGAGATTCTTTTAATATTATGAATTTTTTTGCAAAATTTTATTTAAAAATATGAATTTTACATACGAGTCTTTAAAAGAAGGACTAAAAGTGAAGATGAGAAATTTTGTCAAAAGTTTAAGAAATTTTGTAGTTACATATCTCCAATTTCTCCCCCTATGTTGAACGAAATGAAGGGTGATGTATGAACTATGAAGACTACATAGCGTCCTCTTCCGCGAATTAGATAGAACTTGCCGCTTACTGCCTCTTTTTCGCACCAGTGTCTTCTGCCGCGTTGACACAAACAGTACTCTCTCTCTCTCTCTCTCTCTCTCTGCACACACACTGATGCAACATGGCTTCCATCACTTCCGTCGAACTCAACTATCTCGTTTTTCGTTACCTTCAAGAATCAGGTTACTTCATTCTCTTTTATTTCATCTTCAATTTCGTTATTACGCTTTTATTTCGTTCTTCTTTGGTCTTTTTCAGTCAACCAAATGTCAAGGGCTTAGATTTTATACGAATTTCAAATATTCAATGTTTTCAATTGCTTTCAACCACCGCTTATAGTGTTGTTGCTACCAGATCAGGGTCTAGTCACTGTTCACAAACTTAGGGGGATTTCTAACTCCCGATTGTAGTTTAATGCTGTTAGATCTGTTGCTGAAAAATTTATATTTGATGTTGATACTTGACTTTTTATAGTTTTGTAGTGAAATTGGATGGAGTTTAATTTCTAGTTACGAGGTTTACTTTTTAGTTATGAAGCATATACACAGATACCAGACACGTCAACCACGGATAATAATTTGAGAAAATGACTTAATTCAATGTAATCATATTTGTCAGTGTCGGACATGATACATATTTGACACCGAGACACACCTAATTAAAATAGTATATGTGCTTCATAGCTATTTGGTATATAATAATTGGCCAAAATTCAAACTGGGACTAGTGGTTGACGTGTACAACCAAGCAACTGGGTTCAAGTGGTAATGAGCTCCACTAAGGATGAATTGTTCAGGAGAACCTGAGTTCGATTTCTGGGTGGAAGAATTTTTTGACACTTTACTTACCTCGCAACCGAACTTCAGATCACAGGTCCTTTCCCTGGAAAATAAAAACCTTAGGTGTACCAAACATTATCGTGTTTTAAATTATGATCATATAATAATATACATTCAGTTCGTTAATTGATTTCAATGATGAAGTCATTAGTTTTATTTTGTTTGCTGCCAAGTTTAGATTGACCTAATATGTTGTATGTTGCAAAACTTTGGCTCGTTTTGCAGGAGAGAGAGAAGTATTGTCACGTTAAACTAGTCATATAAGAAATTTTTAGCTAAAATATTTGCAGATCTATGTAACTTGTTGTCTAAATGAATAAAGAAGTTAACATGTATGATGTATCATTTTTCCTTTGTATGATCTTTCTTATAAATACTCATCATTTTTCACTAGTCTTTTTATTTAAATTTTTAAATTTCAAATGACATCAATATTTTCTGCTATATTTGGGATATATTGTAACTTAGGTGAATGTAATCGCTCTAATTTTATATATGATAATGTTTATTGAATGCTTTTAACTTTATATATACTGAGATAGTGAGATGTATTAAATTATTAAATATTAATGTATATGATATACCAAAATTATAGTACATATTATATAGTCAATAGCTAGGTTTGCTGCGCCACAGCAGGTTACTGCTATCTAGGGTTCTTTGTGTTGTGTTTTAGTCAGAGGCAAAGCCATGTGTCTTAATCGGATCCCACTAAGTAGGGTCGGCTACATAGATCAACTTACGCCATAATGGTCTATCATAAACCATTAAACTTTGAGCCATGGAGTTTGAGACAAATGAATGAAATGGCTCTCATCTGATTTGCAGAGTAAATGTTTTTTTCATCCCTAACTTATTTATAACCTTGGAATCTGTTAAATAGAACCCACTAGAAGAATTTTCCCATGTTTTATTACTGTTTGTAAATATTTTTAACAAAATAAATGCTGATTACAATTTCTCATTTGTAAGCTTGAATTTACGGAATGATTGTGATTTTTGAATAGAGAACTAAAACTATGAAAAACAACCCATTGTTGAAGTTGTGTTAAAGGGATCATATTGAATAGGTCACTAGGAACTTCCAGTAGAGTGAGAAAAGCTTCTTGAAGTTGATTTTACAATACAGTATTTTTATTTTACTACAAAGGAAAACATATTTTTCATACTTATAAGAAGGCCATAACATGAACGTGCAAAGCAACTGAATTGGTTTACATGCTACTGGTTTTATGACTGCAGGTTTCTCTCATTCTGCTTTTGTGTTCGGGAATGAGGGTGGCATTAACAAATGCCCCATTGATGGAAATATGGTACCACCAGGAGCTCTTGTTACATTTGTTCAGAAGGGACTACAGTTCTTGGAGATGGAAGCTAACTTGAATAATGTTAGCATTCTTTACTTTTTGTATTCTTGTATTCACTATCAGCACAATGTTCATCTGTTTGAGTCGTCTTTTTAAGCTTTTCATACCTGGGTTTCATGTTGATAAATGTTGGCCTATCAGTGTGATGCAGACTTCGATGAAGATTTTTCGTTCTTGCAACCTTTGGATCTTATCACAAAAGACGTGCATGAACTTAAGAAAATGATTAATGAAAGAAGAAGAAAACTACAGAAGGGTAAAAATAAGGAATCTGAAAAAGAGCATGATGGTGACCGCGGACTGACAAGAGAAAAGGAAACACATGAAAGGGAGAAAGAATGTGAAAAGGATAAAGAGAAGGTAGAAAATCATAAAGAGCAGGAACTGCCAAATGAAAATCAGACAAGTAGAGAAATGGTCTCAGATCAAGAGGATAAGGTTAATGGTGCTAAAAAAGAAGATCCTAAAAAAGAAGATAAGGTTAGTAGTACTAAAAAAGAAGATAAGGTTAAGGTAAAGCATGAGGAGGATGGAGCATTTGGAGGTAACCACCTGTTCAATGGATTTGGTTTACATTGTCTTCTATAAAAGTGTTCTCTGTTGCATGTTTGGCATTTCATGTTGTATAGCTGCATTATTTTTTATCAATAGTTCTCCCCAAGTATCAATGTCATACAATTCTATACCTCTGTTAGTTTTTATCATTTTATGTTCATGCATTCCTGTTTGTTTGCTATGACTCCTTACAAAATTCATAATATACATCAATTGCTTGCATGTGGTGATTAGGCGATGAAGAGTGGGTACTATACAAAGTGACGGTGATGGGTATAACATTGATTCCCTGATGATATGGATAGCTAGTAAATATTTTTTTCCCCATCCATTACTAGACTTTTATCCATCTCCTTCCAACCATATTTTTGAAATATTTGTTTCTTTAATCAGTAAAATTCATTAATAGCTGTTATCTTGTTTGCTGCCCTGGCGAATTTCGAATGAGCAGTTTACTACTGGCCACTTCTGTCAGATTTAAGATTAGAAATATTCTCTTTCATATTATGTGTTTTCAGCCGTATGTCATTATTCAATATCCTGAGTATTTTATTTTTATTGAGAATATCTCATTGAAATCTCCAATTTACTTGCAAGTTGCAACTATTTACACCACTAGAACCCATGTACCCACCTGCTCTATGTGAGAATATGCGACAAATGCAAACTAGTTGTCTGTTTCAGTTGATATGCTTCTTTCAAAAGATGATTGAAAAGTTTTCATTCAATTGTATAGGACCAGAGCCCATGGACATATGTACAACATCAACATCTCAGCCATGTGAATTTCTTAAGTCAGATGTGACAATTTTGGAAGGGCATAAGTCAGAGGTGAAGTATTTCCTCAATGCTTCATGTTTGTGTTTTGGTTTCTTCTGTTAACTCTTCTGTTAATGAGCCTGTTTACCATCCACTTAGGTATGTGCTTGTGCATGGAGTCCTACAGGATCCTTTCTTGCATCAGGGTCGGTATCTTCCTAACAATTTTTTTTTTTGTGTGCATAAAACATGCGTTAATTATTAATTTTTTTTGGTTGAAGAAATGTTATAACCCATGTGCACAGTATTGTCCATTTTACATTTCGATTTGCGCAATATTCTAAATTTACTATGCTTGATATAATAAACAAATATTGCATTTTCTAAACTACCTTTTGTCTTCTATACTATATATAAAGAAAGTGGACGTTTTTTGGCTGACTTTATATCCTTCCAATTATACCCTTAAGCAAATTTAACCATAAGAATGCTATTTTGTTGGTGTCATTTAAAAAGAGAAGAATTTATGATATTTGTTATATTTTTTTGAAAGATATTATACTTGTTATATTGTTGGTATCATTGAAAAAGATAAGTATAGTTTGTTACAATATAAATGTGCAAAATATATATTATCTATACCTATAATTTTAATCAATATCAAATTAATCTTGATCAAAATTTTATAAAAACTATTGTTTGTAATTTATACTCATTAGCGCAATAAGAAGAGCAGACTGACGGGCAGAGTGCCCATCTAAACGTTAGTATCAATAAAAGAGGTTATTGGAAAATCAAATCTAAATTCATTGAAAGGTATTTTCTATTTAAAAATAAATAAATTTGAAAGGCATTTTAGGAACACTATCATTAAATTGGTGTAGAATTAGTTTGAGTTTTGCTTATAGTTTGAACCATCAATGGAAGTACAGAATTTTATGTCATTTGGAAAACTAATGGAAACTTAGAATAGACAAGGGCAGGTGGTTTTCCCCCATTTTATTTATAACAAAAATAAAATTATTTTTCCTAACAACTTTTGTCTATTATTTTATCAACTTTTTAGAACTTCTTTTTAAGTAACTGTTGCTTTCCATATACTTAAAAACTATTGAAAGAAATAAAATATGATAGGATCAAAAAGGCCTTGCATTTTATTAGTTGTAAAATATATCTGATGCGTGGAAATGGTAGTTTATCTTCCTGATAATAACGTCTGATTCTGCATGCCCTTCTGATTCTACACACCCTTGTTATTGTTATTTATAAAATAAATATAATAATAGAGGACATTGATTGTTTTCTTTTATTTTGAAACATGTTTTAAAGAATACTTTTATTGTTCTCTTCTGAACTTTTAGGTCTGGGGATTCAACAGCTCGTATTTGGACAATAGCTGAACGGACACGTAAATTAGATTCCAAGAACGACCCTTCAACTGTGTTGGTGTTGCAACACATCAAGGGTACAACCAATGAAAAGAGTAAAGATAAAGATGTCACTACACTTGATTGGAATGTGAGTTTGATGGCATATTCTTATTTGAATCCATGATTACTAATTGTGACTTCAAAGTACCGTCTAGTTTTTTGATTTTTCACATCCGTTTGTATCTTTTTCTCACCTGTTGGAGCTTTCTTGAGCAGAATAATTTTACGGGAAAAAGAAATGTATAAGGATAATTTTGTGTAGGTTTTGAAAATAGAAGGATGGTGTATTAAAATCAATAAAATATGTCAGGTTTATATATTTTTTTACTGATACTTTTTTCCTGAACTTTTGATTCAAACATTTTAGGTGTGTGTGTGTGTGTGTGTGTGTAATATATATTTTTTCTCCATTGATATTTATTTGGCGTTGCAAAATGTAAAATTGTGAATACTATTATGTGAGCTAAACTAAGCTCCTTGCGGTTCAGCAAGAATGCTCTGAAAGCGAAACAGAAAAAGAAAAATAAGACTGACATCAGTGCAGTCTACCCTCCCAAGCTTGCCCCAAATATTTCCATATTCTCCCTCCCAACCATGCCATTTGCAGGCCTTTGTTACTAGGCCCATGGTTCCTCTTCTCCTACTCCTACTCCTACTCCTACACACATGTTAAGGGCCTATTAGACTGCTTAGGTGTTATTCGGGACTGTAAGATAATGACTGGGCTCATCTTTCCCTCTTCTCTTTTGCTCATGGTTCATATTTTGCACGATTTAATTAAATATAGCCTTAAATGCACTTCTGGTCCCCCTATTTTCATAAAAAAAGAAGTTTTGGTCTCCCTATTTTGAAAGACGGTTTTTTCGTCCCATATTTGTTTTTTTTTTCTTTTTTGGATTTTGGTCCCCCATCTATTTTTTGGGTCATTTTTTATGACGTGGCCTATTCATTTATGACGTGACATCCCTTATTAAGCCTCACTGAATATCCATGTCAGCAAAAATATGCTTAACAAGCGTTGCCATGTTAGAAATGAATAGACCACATCATAAAAAATGACCCAAAAACGAGACAAAAGGACCAACATCCAGAGAAAAGTTAAACAGGGGACCAAAAAGCTGATTTTTAAAATAGGGAGACTAAAACTTCTTATTTTTTAAAAAATTTAGGGGTCCGAAAGTGCATTTAAAACTTAAATATATTTAATAGTAACTCGTACGTACTTATATCTTATGGAGAGCCTGATCTTTGGTGGCTGTGTTGTACAGGGGGAGGGGACACTGCTGGCAACCGGTGCTTATGATGGTCATGCACGAATTTGGACCACTAATGGTAGGCCCTTTCTTCTATCTTTCCTTCTTCATTAAGTGATATCTTTATTTTGATAAACCTTAGTGTCTGATTTAGTTGCGTTTGTGGTATATATAGTCATTGATTATATTGTTGATTTTTTAAGTTGGCAATTTTGTGTGCATTTGAATTTGCTCTTATGACTTCAATCAAAATCATTATTTTGATCATGTATTCGGGGCTTTGACCAGGTGAACTGAAGAGTACATTAAGCAAACACAAGGGAGCCATACTTTCTTTGAAGTGGAATAAGAAAGGAGATTATATTCTTACTGGAAGTTGTGATGAGACTGCAATTGTATGGGATGTTCAAGCAGAGAAATGGAAACAACAATTTGCTTTTCATAAAGGTCATTTTTTTTTTTTACAA
>Ga0228710_1012500_pt1 | contig 10507 bp, 6 predicted proteins | sample MedpolnodulmetaG_FD_177995 | JGI IMG/M metagenome (GOLD analysis project Ga0228710, IMG submission 177995) | Root nodule microbial communities from Medicago polymorpha collected in Santa Monica, California, United States - pink nodules | ecosystem: Host-associated > Plants > Roots > Nodule... | reverse complement strand
AGTTACAAAGGTCCACAATCGCGTCACGATTTTGACCAATCGCGCCACGATTGTTCTAACCCAACCGTTGTGACCAGTCCCTTTCAGGTAAACTTGGTGAGGAAGTTGTTGAATCGCGTCACGATTTTCCATCTCAAAAGACCAACCTCTCTACCAATCCAATTGTGTCACGATGCCCAAAATCGTGACACGATTTCAGGTTTTCCTGCAATCAAAATTTGAAGACAATATACAACAGATATCACAAAATTTGGGAGCATGATTCGAGATCGTAAACATTATTGTAATTTGTTTTTTTACAAACTCTTACGTTGATTCTTTTATTTCATCGCTAGCTTTATTAAAAAAAAAATTGAGTTATTCAACTTTCTTGAAGGTCATTTTTCTAGTTCAAATCCTTTATCTTCTTTTAAAACGTTCAATTAAAATGTTCAATACTAGTAATTAGTTGTAGTATTAATATACACGGGGGTTTAAACTGATCTTTCAACTCATTTATTTCTTAATTCAAATCAGATTAATTATTCAACTCTTCTGAAAGTCATTTCCCTAATTGGCTATCAAGTAATAGAAACTTTTTAGTGTACAAAAATGAATGGTGAGTTTGGTGCTTTTGTAACTAGTCTTTCTCTTATAATTTGTGGATTCTACATGCACAAACAAGTTGAAAATTATTATCTTTTATAAAAATGATTTTTATTATGATAAACAAATACAAAATGAGTTCCACTTTTTTTTTTATAGATTCACTAAATTATTAAATCTTCATTTTTTTTATATAATCCGTGACAAACAGGGATTTAATAATACTATAAGGACATTATTCCTTTAATTCAAGACAAGTGAAATGTGAGGATCTCACTTGTAAATATCTTTATAGATCCTTTAAGCATGTGTATAGTGATAAGTCATACTTATAATCTATAAAGCTGGAACTGTGACAAAATGAAACAAGAAGCGTTTGTAGTTCAACGGTTAGGATAATTGCCTTCCAAGCAATAAACTTGGGTTTGACTCCCGGCAAATGCATTTTAATTATTTTTTAAATTATTTGTATGCAATGTATCAAAATCTTGTTTCTATCAAAATTTCTATCTTAATATCTCTATTTTTTATTCACAATTTCATTTGCAATTAATTTCAAACCTTATTATAAAATATAAAATAAAATTAAAACGAGTTAAAAATTATTAAAGTCGATAAAATATGGTTATTTAAAAGTGCATTCTAAATTATAAATTTAATAAAAAGAAATTAAATTAAATTGTCATTCACATTTAAATTATAAAGTAATGACTTTATTTTTAAAAAAAATGGTGGTTCAAAATTAGCAGACATCATAAAAGTATTTAACAACCTAATAATAAGGATATATTTGTAATTTAATAATTGGATAAATTGGAGGGGGAAGTAAAATGTGAATAAGTGATGAAATGCCATAGAATGGAATGCATGCAATTGATCTTCACTCCATTCCACTCTTTTAATGCATATTCAAACAATGAACATTAATTTATTTCATTCCATTTTATCTCATTCTATCAATATAAATATAGCCTAAAGAGAAAAAGAAACTCTTCCAAGAGTCATTACCCACCACTCTTCCCAATAGCATTTTTCATAAGCAAGATGCACCTCATTAATTAATCGGCAAATTGAGTTACGTGTTAGCGATGCACTAGGATGTACTTCCTCCAATCTCGAATAATAGCAAATATTAATCTTTCAAGGTTTATTGAATAACTGATATATTTAATATATAATATAAATCAAAAATATCAATTCAATTAACCTGAAAAAATAAGTTTTACTTATATGTGAGATCAAATAGAGCAGTTCATTTGTTGTCCATCACTCTTCTTAGATTAAATTACACTCTTTTCTCTTGAGAGATACATAAAATACACTATCATATCCTCTTATGTGTAAATATACACTATCCTCCCTCTTATGTAAAACTTAATTTGGGAAAGAATAATAAATATATATACAAATTTTTAGATATATTTATTATTCTTTCTCCCACTATATCCCTTTTTTTTGTGGTGACTGAGGTTTGAACCCCAGACCTTGCATATATTATGCATTGTCCTTACCAACTGAGTTAAGTTCACGAGGACCACTATACCCCTTTTTAATAATATCATCAGTTGCCTTGAAATATGAGAAATCAACATTGAATACATTTATATATTAAGAGTAATTTAATAATAATACATCCCCTCAAACAAAATACTAATAATAATAATAATAATAGTTAAACACTATTTTATCTCCAAAAAAAAAATAGTTAAACACTTTTCAGATGAAATTATTACTCAGACAACTATTTTTTTTATATCCATGATGTTAGTTATATGCTTCATGAGCTATCCTGTATGGCCTCACAAGTAGCTCACTCGCTATCCATCAATTTTTCCAATGACATGTTATATACATTACATTAATTGGTCCATTAGCTCATTCGTTTAAGTCGTTGTAATTAGGTCTATTTTAATTTTGTTGGGCAATGGATAGTGGGCAGATTTTGACCTTTGGTGCTTGTAGTTGTCTTGTGTGTTCAGTTTGGTGATTGTATTTTGTATCTTAACTACCTTTTTAAACCTAGTACACCCTTTTTTGGAAAGAATAAACCTAGGATACATTATGCTTAGTTTGGTGATTGTATTTTGTATCTTAACTACCTTTTCAAACCTAGCACACCTTTTTGGAAAGAATAAACCTAGGACACATTGTGCTTAGTTTGGTGATTGTATTTTGTATTTAACTACCTTTGCAAACCTAGTACACCTTTTTTTTTAAAGAGTAAACCTAGGACACGTTGTACTTGGTTTAGAGTCCTTAATAAAATAATTTTATTTTGCCTTTAAAAAGAAAAGAAAAAACTTATTCGGCACCCACCAGTATTCCTAATAGAGAGATGATATTTATACAATTATTTTTTAACAATTTTTCTGACAACATTCTCACTCATACTCATATAATGTTTTTACTTTTTCTCTCTATTATTTTGGTTTTTATGTCAATATTTCATTTTTCTTGTACATTTATGATTGTTTTAAAAGTTATTATTCAAATGGTTGTTCAAATAACATAACTTTTCCTAACTGCATGTTCCATGTCTAAGATGTTTCTGACTTTTTTCCGTCTATTTTTTTCCTCACTTTTCTCGGTTGTGTTTATTACTTTGTTGTACTTTCTAGTTTTCCATTTTCAAAATACTTTTCACCAATTGCGTGTTTCTAATTTGCAGCTAAAATGACCCCATTATAGCTTGTGATTAATTAATTTACATCAATAATGGTATAACATCGTGTATGGAGAACATGTACTCTCTTGAAAGGGATTTAGAATCAATTTTTTTATTCAAAATCACTCCTCTAAATGATTAGATCATTTTTTCTCTTTTATTTAAACAAGTGATTCTTTGGTCTATTTAGTTTTTTTTTTCGTGATTTCAATGTCTTAGTGTAATATTACTTTGTTCGTCGTTGGTGTTGTTTGTCTTTTCCGTATTGTTACAATGTTTGTTCGATTCAGATTTTCAGATCAGCTTTGATCTAGTGCAATTCCAATCAATGACTCTGGTGTCGTCTACGCCATACATATGGTGACATGAGTTTTTTAGACGCTTAAATATAGTCATATTTGTAGACTTGTTTACTTTGTCATTTTATGTTATTAACATGGATGTTTTGTTTGCAGATTCAACATTTTTGTTTGTAATGAATTTGTATTGTGTTGATGTACTCTATCAATTTGAATGAATGAGTATATTTTATTTTAGTAAAAAAATTATTGTGCGTAGATTGGTACGTAGACTGGTCCGTCTCATTTAACTCGACCCGCTTAAACTCACATGTTAAATTTGTTAGATATGTCCGTCAGCAAATGATAACAAGTTGGTGTAGATTGATTTTGGTTTGTGGTTAAACATGTTGATCTGCAGATTTAAATTATAAATAAAATCTGGTATTATAAAAATTTGGTATTTTAAAGAAAAGCTAAAATTGAAATTTATATTTCCTTCAAAAAAAATTAAACTTTATATTGTAACTTGTAAGTACTAAATAAGAAAGAGTGTAGTTATAAGAATCAGACTAACTTGCTATTTTGTTGACATAAACCACAGGACATTTTACCCTATACCCCAACATCTATACTTTCACTCCTACATTCTACTTGAAGTTGCTATTTTACCCTTCTAAATAAAATTAAAACACACAAATTTTTTCCTGTTCACCCTATCCCAACTACAACGCTACCGGAAAACACTTTCAAAGTTTTCCGAACAATACCCTGTCTCTAGTTCATGTTCAGATCATCCATAACCCGTGAGTATTCGTGTCCAAAATCATCACGGTAACCGATCGTCGTAATCAATTAATACACTGATTTAGATCTGGTTAATTTTTCTGTCTTTTGATTTGTATCCATTTCTAAAATTTTGATCTATAACCATGTTTTCGGATTTCGGTATCGAAACACGCATTCTTAGATATGCAGTTTACCAGTGTGACAATGTTTTGCAGAAATGATATACCACATGTTCTAGTTTATGAAGTCCACCGCCAATGTTCTTTCAATTCACTGTTATATTTTTAATTTTTTATTCACAATGCTACGATGCATTATTGCTGGTGAAGGATTGTAAAATCAACTATAGTTTGATGGCATTAAGAGTCAGAGATTGGGTTCAATGGTATGAAGGATTTAAAATAATGAATTAACAAATTTTCAGAATTGTTCATCATTTAATATAATGATTTTTCAAATTCCTGAAAAACAAATTTAGATACCGAAAATGATCGAAAAAGGTTTTTGGTAAATACATATTAGATTGTCATGTAGGGGTGAACTCATCTAGTTTGGAAAAATATTGAAAGTGATGGTGAAAAAAAAAATGTAAGTGTTAAATGACAAAAGGGTAATAATGGATTTTTTTATAATTTGTAGGGGTGAAGGTACAATTGTTGGGGTATATGGTAAAACTTCCTAAACCACATAATATGCGCCTTAAGAAGTCCAACACGCACTGACCAAAACATAAATAAAACAAAAAACATTGAAATTTCTCCTGAGATTAGACCACAAAGTAAACGGGTCGATCCACGGCCCCCGACCCATATCTTGCTCTACATGTGCGAGTTAATTAAAGTTCTCATCTTGCTCGTTCTTATAAAAATTGCCTCCACTTTTTTGGATAAGCCAGGAGAGAGGACATCCATCAAGAGGAAGCACCGACATCCCAACTAGGTTGAAACCCCAGAGAACTTCTATTAAAAAAAAGGGAAAATATGCACAAGAGGGGGGACTGGGCCAAGACCCTCGAAACAAGAAAGAAAGCTAAAAGAGAAAATAAAGAAAAAATAACAGCAAACTAAGGGAATCTGTAATTAGGCAGACCACATTTGTCCCTAAAGAAATCAACACTCAAAGATGGGGGTAACGCAGTTAACTAAACAAAACCCTCGTGAGCATCCAACACAGCATTAAAATCTCCCAAAAACAACCAAGGGTCGTGGTACCTACCTTGAATATGAGTAAGATCAACCCATAAATTTTGATGGGATAAGTACGATGTGCTAGCATATATCGCCGCAATATAACAAGTTGACTGCTGACACTTCACCTCCAAAGCTCTAATATTCCAGTTGAAAAAATTCATCGGGGAGTTGGAGAAGTTCCACTAGAGCGGGTACTATACGGCGGCTTCCCATCAAGAAGTTCCGTTTTCATAATTTGTTTTTGCTTCTTCGTCAAAACGACGGTGAAGGGAGGTTCTTTTGCTGGTTTTTTATCATACTCTTTAATTCGTTGCCAAAGATCCAAATCATGTTGAAGTCTAGAATTAACATGTTGGACGGGGGGATCAACCTGGGAAGCGATGGAACTGTCAATCAAACTCTCATCAATTGTGGCAATCACCACAGGTTCTGAATTTGTCAAAGGTTGTTGGATAGAGGCGCAAGCTGCAGCAGCCAGGGCCGGTCCTAAGATTTTTAGTGCCCTGGGCGAATTAATAAAATTATGTCCTTTTAATTATTTGAATGTCTTTCTTCTTGCATTTTTTATTGCAAAAAATTCATTCATAATCAAAGTTATTTAAAAACATATTTTTAATATAATTATTCAAAGCAATTTAAAAAGAAATATATCTATGTAGTACTACCTACTACATAAAAATAATAATTTTGGTGCCCCTATGAAAATGGTGCCCTAGGCTCCCGCCCCTCGAGCCCGCCCTTAGGGCCACCCCTGGCAGCAATGGTTGCATCCGTAGATGAAGCTTGCTGCTCAGACCCCTGACCTGCTACCAAATCATCGGTATCATCCAGAGCAGTGGTAGCAGGTTCAACAGTGCTTTGATGGTCTGAGGGAATCATTTGAATCGGGGAAACAAAAGTCTCTTCATGCACGTCAATGTGCTCAACATTGTAAACAGGTGGAGAAGAATGGACTTCATCTGTCACCAAATCTAACACGGGTATGGTTGGGCTAGGCAGCGCACCTTGAGGAATCGAATCGGTAACATTGTTCAGTGCAAAACTAAAGGCGCTGGCCGAGACATCTTTTGGAGGTGCAACACTTTCTGAAGCATTTTTTGTCACTTCCATGGCTGCTGCTAACGAAACCACTACGACATATTGAAAAGTACCGGAGGAGGAAGCTCCTTTGTCACCACAATGCTCCGGAGTAAATTTCTTACTTATTTCAGCCACTTGGGTTTTACCACGATTTTCCTTAGCAGCTTCCTGGTGCAGCCACTTGCACGTCATAACATTATGTCCAATGACATAACAACGATGACAGAAAAGTGGGTGTCGTTCATACTGTACTTCCACTTTGAAGGCAAAACCCTCCCTCTCAATGAGAATTTCATCAAATACCCTCTTCGACAAATCAATATCAACCAAAATGCGCGCGTAGTGGCCAAAGGCCCTATTACGAGTCGGTGCATCAAGAGAGATAGGAGTACCCACGACACTAGCAATTTCCTTCAATGTTTGTTCACGCCAATATTCATGTGGAAGCGCAACAAGCCTTATCCATATAGAAGCATGTGTTTGTTTCTGTGAATTATGGTGAAATCTTTCGTCCATTGAGAGAGACGAAGAAGACCCGGCTGTAAAGAAATAGTGCCAGCCGCCCAAATAGGAGATAAATCACCAGGATGCTGAAAAAGAAAGTCATAAAAACCCTTGCCTCCACTTGCATTATTGAAGTCTTAATGATGGAACAAATATCATTTCTCGTTTCGGTTACGATTTATTAAAGGATTCAATATTGTTAAATATTTTGAGAGAAAGTTTTACTATCTATTATGATATTACCTGATTGAAGGGATTAATAATATCCTCAATTACATATAAAAAATACTCAATTTATAAGGACACACAAAGACATAAAGCTCCATTTCTTTTAAAAAAAAGACAGGCGCTATTTACTATTGTTTTTAATAAACAAAAAGAATTTTATTAAAAAATACCTCAAACACAAGCAATACTTTGAGGGTGATTAAAGATAAAAACAATTTCAATTTTTTTGATACAAACACCACCAAGCTACAAAAACACATAAGATAACCCCCTAAACCAGAAAAAACCTAGACCAATAGAACAAAAGCCACGAATGACCACAGGCACAAAAATGCAGAGAAGTAACCCTTCTTATAATACACCACACCACACCACCATAATATAAATACCAATACTCTCCCGTCAAATAAAGAGAAGCCAAAGCATCACCCCGTTAACTTTGCGATAACATTTTTTATTTTGATTTTCTTAAACATATGTTTGTATGAGCTTTTGAAAATCGACGGTTGTGATCGAGAGAAGATAAAATGATTACTAGAGATTATACATTTTTATAAATAATGAATACAAATTTACCAACAGTCAATGTTTCAACGTTTTCTTTTATTAGTTTAACTATTGTCCGTCTGTCCGCTTTTTCTACTGCACTAATGCATATATACTTCACTTTGTTTTTTGTATAAAATAAATTAATACATAGTTTGTCATTCACAAATATAAGAACTAAAAACCTGATGAATAGAGAAATTAGTTCAGGAAATGAAGATTGTGATTAACTAAGATTTTGTGGGAAAGATTTTGTAAAAGCGTTTTAAAAAAAAATTAATGCTTTTTGAGTGTGGTTGCAGCAAATGGATATCAACTTAAAGAAAGTAGTATCATAAGACCACTATATATAAAAGCCACAAATAGGGTATACCAAATTCCCATATAGAAAATAAATAATACATGAAATTGTTTCAAAATAAAGTTTATGTCAAAGATTTTAAGAGAAAAAAAACACTGGAAATCAAAGCCACTAAATCACAAAGCATTAGCAGCATATAGAAAAACTCATAACAGATAAAACACATCCAAACATCTATTTGAAAATCAGCCGAAAAACCCAACAAATTTCTGACATGTTTGATAAGCAACATATAGAACACCCAATTCTTACGGTACGTGAAGAAAAATATTGGAAAAAAACCCCAACTAAAATCTCAAATTTGCCTAGAAAAAGATAAGAAGTGAGAGTAAAAGATAAAAATTAAAAAAAGAATAGTGGGTTATGCCTACTGGGTGGTACATGTAAACCACTACTATACTATTTACTTGGCATTGCGCCGGCCTAATGCGCTGTTTCCATGACACCCTTTACTCTCCTTTGCTTTTAGTCTCGATTTCCCTCTCCCCTCTTTGTTGCACCGGCTCTCATATGTACTCCTTTTTCCTTTTTTTCCATTGCTTTTCCTTTTTTTTTTATTGCTGATGAATGGAGAAAATAAACAAATGAGATAACGATAACATTATTAAAAAAAATTGAGATAACACGTGACAAAGAGAACCCACTAATCTTATCCATATGTATACGTACCATGCTATTTGCTCATAAAGATGTGCATGTTTTCTAAAACAACGCTTTTTGTTCAGAAAAGAAAAGGGAGAAAGTTAAAAACTTGATTTGAAGGAAATACAACCAAAGAATTAGAAGGAAAACGGAGAGATAAACCACAAAGTAAATAGGCATGAATCAGCAGTCAGAACAACGACAATAAATCACGTGTAAATGCAAATTTGTCACAAATTCAGCAACAATCAAAATTGGTGACAATTTGACAAATTTCAATTAATCAGGAACAAAACTAAATTGAATAAACCAATTAAACATGTAAAAAAGAACTTTATGAAAAAAGAAGAGGAGTAGACGTGTGTATATGGGAGAGAAAGAGAGAGAGAGAGAGGGGGGTTTACCCCAGATGGCAACCGAGTGTGTTTCCCTTGGGTGGTTCCCTCCTTCTTTGTCTCAAATTTTATCACATCTCATCTCTTATCATTCAACCAATCCACACTTCATTTTCACCTTCAGTCTATATGCAGTTTTTGTTTTTTTTCGGTTAATTTGTGCTTGATGATGGGGGATCAGTTACATCCCGTTTCTTTTTGTGGAAGCAGTTATTATAGATTGAAATTACTAAATTGCATGCCATTGTTCATTAAACTTGTCTAGAAAGTAAAGGGTAATTTTGGAATAAAAATAGGCTACACCAAATGGATGTATTGCCTTTATTAATAGTTATAGATTAATTAATAATTCTTAAATATTAAATTATATAAGGAAAAAACTTAGGTACAATTCCTTACACCTTTAGGAAGAGAGTTTTACGAATTTTTCTTTGCTTCAGAGATGGATATGCGGTCTGTCTGGGCTGCGGGCACTATAAACCTGAAGCCAGGTGTTCTTAGGCTTTTCGAATGGTCCAAGGATTTTAATATGCACACGCACCGTAACACTCATGCACAGGTATGGATTAGACTGCTGGAATTACCTCAAAAGTACTCGATGGAACAGACACTTCGGGAGATTGCAAGTGCGATGGGCACTCCTCTTTTGATTGATAATGCAACGTCGAAGCGTTTGTTTGGCCATTATGCACGAATTCTAGTCGACATGGATTTCTCACGTAAACTATTTCATGAAATCGTCGTCGAAAGGGAAGGGTATGCCTTCACGGTGGAGGTGGCTTATGAATGGATGCCAGATTTCTGTTCACACTGTCAGAATATTGGACATGATGTCACTGCTTGCAGACGGTTATACCCCAGAAAGGAAACAATTGCCCCTAAGGATCAATTATCAAAGGGGAAGAAGCAAGTCTCGACATAGAAGGCTATTTGGGTACTGTCATACCCCAATTTTTGACCTAAGATGTCACTGACACGAGTCGTTGGATCCTACATTCGTACACAGTTTAATCTGATCGATCTCTGACGTTTTTGACAAAATTTCGGCAGAGAGGTATTTTAAAATACCTCATGTTTGGTTCCGAATCGGGCCCTCTTCTCTCTATTTGTTTCTTTCAGTCCTTATTTCCATCTTTTAATTAATTAATTTTAATTTTAGCTTTTAATCTAATTTAGTCATTATATCATATTTTTATTTTATTAAATCACCTTTTTAAAGGGAATAAGAATCTGCATTAGTCATT
>Ga0228710_1012499_pt1 | contig 10507 bp, 5 predicted proteins | sample MedpolnodulmetaG_FD_177995 | JGI IMG/M metagenome (GOLD analysis project Ga0228710, IMG submission 177995) | Root nodule microbial communities from Medicago polymorpha collected in Santa Monica, California, United States - pink nodules | ecosystem: Host-associated > Plants > Roots > Nodule... | reverse complement strand
AATGACAAGTGATTTTTTTTTTTTTTACAGAAAAAATATATTTTTTTCAAAAAAATTCTTAAACAAACGCAGCCATATACGTTCCTTAAAGTATACAACAAAAATTATGAGTATTAAAATAAGTTTTTAGAGTAATTTTTTTTCTTCTGTGGTGGCTGGGTTCGAACCCAAAACCTTGCATATATTATGCATTATCCATACCAACTGAGTTAAGTTCGCGAGAACAAGTTTTTAGAGTAATTGTAAAATAAAGTTGTTGAAATGTATATAATACTTACTAAATTACCTTTTCCATTGTTGTAAAAAAATAAATAATCAAGTATCAAAATTTAATTTTATAATTTGATTCGGTTTTGAAAAAAGTGATTCTAAATTCCGTTGATCTAATTTTTTTTTTAAGAAATCTATCGATCCAAACTGTTTTATAAGACATCAACAAATATTTGATTTTTTGCTTACAATATAAAAAAAATATTGATTTTTTGCAATTTTATTTTAGATTGGTTTAGATTTGAACATCTTACTTGCACCGCACGGTTGCACGGGTTTCTCAATTTCTTTCTGCACCTCACCTTTCTACTCAATTATCTTACCAGCTAACACTAAGGTAAATCATCTTATAAATTATTTTTAACCCTAATTTTTCACTATTTCTTTCCTTACCCCCTTTTCATACTTGTCTATTGAACCCTAATTTTATTATTCATTCGCGATTTTGAATTCTCTACATGCATTTGCAACAATAACTCTGAAACAGCTGTTAAAAAAACTGATTTTGACGATTTATTTTGGTTTTTGATAAAACCTAATTTGTTTGATTTTGTTTGGGTTTGTTGAACTGTTATTGTAATTTGATTCGGTTTTCATGTTAAGGTAAATTGTGAATAATCCTAATTAAACCTGGTGGTAACTGATATTTTTGGGTGATTTGATTTGCTGATAATGTTTTTGCTATTGAAGATGGGTGGAGGTGAATGTTCAAAGCTTTCAAAAGAAGTAAAGCCCATTAATGTTGATGATCAAGATAATTTAAACGGTAAGAATAAGATTCTCTATTCTGATATATGAAACACGAATACGGACACTAACACGCCGACACCGCTAATGATTTGAGAAAATCACATAATTCGGTGTAGTGTAATTATATGTGTCGGTGTCAGACACATCATGTCTGACACCGGGACACGCCTTATCCGAGGAGTGTCCGTGCTTCATAGATTCGGATAAATTGAAGTTTGAACAACTGTTGCTATATGGTGTAATTTTTCCTTGAGTGATGATTATAAGAAATTCATTGCATTCAATAGATATGTCTTGTTTTACAACTAGGGTTGGCATAGATGGTTGAACATTCTGCTCGATGTAGTTTAGTTTAAGCCTGGAATTTCTAGTCGGTAGACCATATGTAAATGCTTTAGTAAATACTTACTTTTGTAAATACTTACCAAGGTTGGTGGCTCTTAGTCCATAGCCTTGCAGTTAGACTTTCACACCTGTTGCGACTTGGGTTCAAGTCCAGAATTTCTCCATTGGTAGATTATACATAAATTTCATTGTTAATTCTCATTGAGTAGTGTTGTCAAATGGCAGTCATTTCACTGCCATGGTGGAATGGCGTGGCAGATTTTTGGACAAATGTCACAAGAAATTTGTGAAGGCATGCTCTCGCCATGACAGTGCCTTAGGCCACAGTGGCATGTTTATATGGCGTATTTTTAGTCTCTCGCCATCTGCCTTCGACAACACTGTCGCTGAGGTTGATGACTCTCCGTGGCTTTACATGAGACGTGCCTCATGTAATATAATAGATTTTAGTTATAACAGTAAAGAGTAAAGACATGTCTTGTTTTCTGGGTATTATTTGATGAATTCTGTGATCTAACCGAGAAGCAGGAAGTGCGATGATGCATGGACCTAATGCAAGTTGTGTTAGTTCCATAAGGGCAGCTTTTAACTAAAGCTTGTGAAAGCAGAACTATCAAGCATTTTTACTCTTTTAAACTCACTCTAACCCAACATGTCTGCATTGTTAATGTGCATTGAAGTTACATTTTATACCTATTCTAAACTACCACATGCTTTCCTTAATGTATTACATACTGATTTTCGTCTTTTCGTATGCATTTAAAACTTTATTTCTCAAATTGTTTTAGTGATATATGGCTTTGTTTGATACCAATGCTATATAACGTAGATATATACTATAACATTCTTTAAATTAACTAAGCATTGAACTGACTTTTGTTTCCAAGCAGCATTTTTGTTTCCTAAAAGAACCTATGACTTTCAGTGTAAAGATGTAATCTGGAAGTCAGTACTAGATAATTTGTGTCGTGGTTGGTTCTGGTTAATGTAACCTTGGGTAAAACAGGTTCTTTGTGTCGATGAATAAACAAGGTTTTGGTTCTTAGTTAGTAATCTAATTTTATTTTATGATTTTTAGATTGCGATCATGGTTGTATGAACCTTGATGATTCTGTGTCGGATGATTCTCATGAAGTGTTTGATGATGCGTCAGATTTAAAAAGGGAGTGGCAAAGGAGGCATGATGAATTCCATAGAGTAATTTATAATAGTCTTCCAAATCTGTGGCAAAAGAAAGAAGCTTCAATTTTCTTTTATAATATGATGATTAGGTAGTAATTATTTTCATTCTGCATCATATTTTAGATTGGATATGGAGATGGTCTCTTCGCAGGGATGGAGGCTTCTGCTCAAGAAGGGTTCAATACTGGTTTTAAACAATTGGTCGTTCATGGTTATCGCTGGGGTCTTGTGAGGGGTATTACAAGGTATTTTGAAAGGAAATATCTAAGTTGAAACATATGCATTATATTAAATTTTAATACTGGAAACGATCCACTTATTGTTCCTTCTATAATTATGTTTCTTTTTTGTATACCCTTTGAAGTGCATTTAGTAATCTTCCGGATCAATTAAAGAGGAAGTTAGTTGAAGCACCAGAAAAGAGGGAAGAGTTCAGAGGGTTGTATGAATCAGTGCGTTCTTTGTCAACAAAAGATGCTCTTAGAATGTTCAACGATAACATCAAGGCAAACGAAGCTTTGGAGAAAGGTGATCGTGTAGAGGTTAGCCCTAACATATCAGACTCACATGAGCAAACTTTACATGGTTCTCTAGGTCTAGAAAGTTATACTGGAAAACTTAAATCTCTGATTGAGCGATCTCCTGGAATCGACAATCAAATTCCTGAACCCAAGTACGTGATGGTCTCTACCTTGGGATGTAAAACGGTTTAGCTGGAACCATTAGGGTTTCTAGTGAAAATTTTGCTCTGTATTTATGCATGATTGTAAAGTCTGTTACATTGTTATGTTTTATTTGTGACTGGGAATTGAATTTGGTATCCCATGTTTTACAACAGTCACACACACTGCGCACCAAGCACTTGCACTAGATCCCACTGGCTTTGTTACATTGTTTTTCACTACTTAAGAATAGTGCAGTTTATCTTTTTTGCAGCTACAACTTGTATAATTTTATTCTAGTGATTAAAAATTTAGGACTGCTATGTTTGATTTTAATTAAAAAAAAAAAAGCCAAGATTTACTTTACAAAATATTGAATTTAATTATTATACATCAACACTGTAAAGTAATTTTACACATACGTTCAATTATATACATCATGTAGATATTTATTGATTTTATTATGAAATATGAAGTAAACGTCGTAAGTCGTAACTTGAGAAAATATTATTGATTCACCTCTCATGCACACTCTCACACCATCATCAAATTAACCTAACTTTGGGAAATAATTACTTTTTCTGAAAAGGCATTGAAATGCAAACATTCTATCTTCCTTTCATATTATAATTTTCGCTTTATTTTGTTCTATTATATTTTGGGGTGTAAGTGGTTCAGACAAAATCAACTAAACCGAAAGTTCGAACCGAACCAAACCGAAAAAATATCCGATCTTGTTTGGTTCGGTTTGAAACCGATCCGAACCAATCAAAACCGATCTAATTTGGTTTGGTTCATGGTTTTTCATTTCGAGATCCGTGAAACCGATGAACTAATCCGATGATAACCACACTCCTTATTTTACTAATATTATCATACCTCACACAAACTTATGGTTAGACCCAAAATTAAACATAAAATACTTAGTAATCCATTCACTTTCTCTCATCTTCATCTCATCTCATTAGTCAGACTCTTTCATTTCTACTAAAAAAATAAACCCTAGCCGTCACCCACACCAAACCCATTGTTCATCGCCACCGGTCACCGCTGAGATTGTTCATCTCTTGGTTAGTTTTATCATGTTTATGCCATTGATTTATACTCATTATATTTCATTGTTTTCCATGTTCATTTTCTATGCCATTGATTTATACATGTTAAGTTATACGTCATTGTTTAGTGAAGATTAGAAAAAGCCATTCAAAAAAAAAAAGCATTTGCGATTTGCGTAAAATTTAATCGTGTTTGATGTCACTGATGTGTATTGATAAAATTGAATAAAACTATAAAATATATATACTACTCAATAAAAAGTGCATCCCTTGAAAATTTTCAAATTTGCACGCATAACTTTTTATTTGTGGGTTAAAAAATAATTTTATAAGTTTTAGAGATTTAAAAGTATTAGAGATTAACACTAGTCAATTCTAAACTGATTTTAATTTTGATCTGTTTTGCTTCAATTGGTTAGTCTTCTAACTAAGTTTATTTAATAGGTAATTGAAATATTTGATTTTGATGAAGTTGTTTTTGAAGAATGATGAATGAATGAATCTTGAATCACATGTATGAAATATTGAGTAATGTTAGTTACAAAAAGTTGTTCGAAAAATAGAGAACATGAAAAACAAAATATGAAATACAATTATACAAAGTTCTATGAAATATTTTGTGAGAATATGAATTTTTTTAGTTATATTTTTAAATAAACCGAACCAATCCAAACCGATGAAGGTTTCATCGGCTCGAACATTTTTTTTGACTGAAAACCAATCCAAACCGAACCGTTATACCCCTAATTATATTGCAATTGTGTGAAAAAAAATCACTTTGTTAATTCTATTTTGAAATTTCGAAATACATAAAGTTATAGAATTTTTCATTTATTTATAAATAAAATTTCTTATTTTCGAAAAAAATATGAACTTTTTTCATTTTTTTTATTTCTCCTAAATTTTTTCATTTTTTAAGAATTTTTTTAAATTTTTCCAGAATTGTTTTAATTTTTTAAGTTTGTTTTTTTCTTAAAAAAAATAAAAATGCCACGTGTACCTATAGAAAAAAATAAAAAACAAAATTAATTATACAGTCAGCAAGCTACGTCATCAGTAAAAGGTGACTCAATGTGGCACGTCAACGAAAATGTACAGCCAGATGACCTAGGGGCTATTTTGAAACAATTTTTTTTTTAAGCTTCTTTCTTAGGAAGACTATTATAAAGGCTTAATTACACTTTTGGCCTCCTAATTTTTTCAAAGTTGTGATTTTGGTCCCCTAAAAAAAACAATTCTTTTCAGGCCCTCTAGGTTTACTTTCTGTGACAATTTTGGCCCCCACGTCAATTTTGACCTAGTCAATAAACACGTGGGCGCCACATGTGTAAATTTTTTATTTTATTTTATTTTTATTTTTTAAATTATTTTTATGTTTTTTTTTATTTAAAAAAATAAAATAATATTTTTGTAATTAAAAAAAAATTGTTTTTTTAATTACAAAAAAAGTTTTTTGTTTTTTTAATTACAAATTTTTTTTTTATTACAAATAAAAAAAATTAATTACAATTTTTTTTTGTTTTTTTATTACAAATTTTTTTAAAAAATTATTTTTTAATTACAAAATAAAGAAAATATTAAAAAATACAAAAATAATTAAAACATTACACACGTGGCGTCCACATCAGCGTTGACCGAGTCAAAATTAGGCTAGGGGGCCAAAATTGCAACAGAAAGTAAACTTAGGGGTCTGAAAAGAGTTATTTTTTTTAGGGGGTCAAAATCACAATTTTGTGAATCTTAGGAGGCCAAAAGTGTAATTAAGTCTATTATAAATTACTCTATATAGAATTGATCATGCCTCCTTTGCCACTCCATATCCAAATCTGATGCATCATCAAACACTTCATGAGAATCATCCCACACAGAATCATCAAGGTTCATACAACCGTGATCGCAATATAAAAAATCATAAAATAAAATTAGATAACGAAAAACCAAAACTTTGTAAATTCATCGATACAAGGAACCTGTTTTACCCAAGGTTACATCTTTACACCGAAAGTCATAGGTTCATTTAGGAAAAAAGAAATGTTGTTTGGAAACAAAAGTCATTTCAATGCTTAGCTAATTTCAAGAACTTTATAGTATATATCTACATTATATAGCATTGGTATCAAACAAAGACATATATCACTAAAGTTATCTGTTTAATCTATTTGCAACATAGCAAAATTATCTGTTTAATTGCAGAATGTTATCGACGGTTATGATTCTTTGAGTCCCCTCTATTTATTTGTTGGAATAAATTAACAGTCAAGTCATATTCAGTATTATAAGAAGACTATCTAAGTGATGAGTTCGTCGGGACGTAAGATGACCTGTCATCAATAGTCACGCGACAATATATCTATTTTGGGAAGGTGATCAACGAAAACATCGTTGATATAGCCAAGAGTGAGTATCATTGGAACACACTCGTCTTATTTACGAACTCTTGTGGAGAGTGGGTGTTCTAGTATGTGACAATTAAAGAATTTACGATTTTGAGGCTATCAAACAAATGAAATAATGTTTATCTTGGTCTAGCAACCGACTATTTGCTGCTTTCACATACATAGTCATGTAGTAAAAGGTGATATTTTCCTCTATAATCACAAAAAGTGTGTGTGTGTATATATATATATATATATATATATATATATATATATATATATATATATATATTTTGTTGGGAAAACGAATAAAATGTGATACCCCACACCAGAAGCGAGTTAATTACACAATTAGTAAAACTAAACTTATTTAGTGAAAGCACTATGTCTTGGGAGATTTCCATCTCCATAATATTCCTCAATCATAAGATAGATCACATTTTAATACAAGTATTAAAAAATAGTACAAAGAAACTAACACAATGGAGCTAGTTTACAACAGATGTCTCAGGATTTGTCTCATAGAATTGCAATGAAACTTAATATGACCACACTCAACATAAAAGTTTGCATAACAACAAGCACTCAATCTTGTTAAGTTCACTCTTTGTATGACTATGCTTAAAGTTCCCAAACACTCGTGAGAATATAAGTCCCTACTAGATTTAGAGCAGGAATATTGCATGTAAGGGTCTATGGAACCGTAGCTGGAACATGTCTTACTTTGTTAGGTGTCGTGAGTATAAACATTAAATAGTCTTTGATATAGGAACATAAGATATCCAATAAGGACTTATAAGAGGTATTCAAATAATCTAATTAATCGTCTTCATCAATATGTTTCAACCCATTATTTTTTATTGGCAAAAAACCTATCTTTTAAAAAACCCCCAATTTATTTCTTTTATTATAAGTTTAGCTAATTAGCGAGTTGAAAACAATAATTCATGTGGTGACGATAACTTACAATTTTATTACTTGAAAATATTTAGTGTACTTGCCAAATTTGTCATCATATATAACAACAATACTTAAAATTTGTATTTGATTAGGGATACTTAGCTCTTTAGTCTTTACTATAGTTCTTTAACAAATACTAGTATATGTAAATTTTACATCACTAGTTATTGTTTAACACAAGGAAAACTGGGTTTGGTTCTTAGAGTCATAGATAAACATTCTAATTTAATTTGAATACAACACACAAAAATAAACATTTAATTAAGACATGTACAATTATTGCAATAGACAATTATAACTTTGTATTGACATTTTAGTTTTCCATATCTTTTAGAAGCAAGCAAACACTCCGAACTTCTTAAAAATAATAAAATGTAAGAGAAATAGAAATGATGTTTGAGAACAATTACAAGTATGAAAACATTATAACATGAATATAAAAAGTATATGATTATTGGTAAGGTAAAAACTATTTTTCAACTTACCTATTAAACATATCTTGATACATGGTAAAGTTGGACAGAAAATGGCGATATCTCTAAAATTAAGAGACAAAAAGAAAATCTTAATGATATTATTTACTATCCTATTTCATTTCATTATCATCATCTTAGAGTACAAAGCCATTACTACAAGGTTCTTGAAATTAGAACGATAAAAAATCAATTATTGGATGCCAGCAAAATAAATAAATAATAGATTATGTATTATTCTAAAAGAATTGTGTACTCTCTTGGTTCTTTCACTAAATACAAAATCACTAGGGATTAAGTTGTACTTGCAACTCCGGTCTACGACACTTGCAGAGACGATTGATACACTTCACAACCTTATTAGATGGGCACATAAGTTTTGGACAATCAGAATCTCTAAAGCATTTATCTTTACCACCCACTTCAATGAAAAAAGAGAATAAAATAATGTAACTAAATTGAGATGAAATTACTTTGTTAGAAATAAAGAAGGAAATTTAAAAAGATAAAAAAAAAAAAAAAAATAAAAAAAAAAAAAAAAAAAAAAAGGGTGTGCTGTTACCATTAAAACTTTTTGAAACAATAAATGAGGAGAGAAATATAATCATAACACAAACAAACTTGAGAATTGCAGTCATATTTTCCTACTTTATATTTAACAAATGGTTTAATCACATTATGATTTTCAAAGCTCGACGTCTAATTACATAATTTATATATTTTTAAATGACCCTTGTTAAGTTGTAAAAAAACGTTTTAAAAGATTAGAATCATTATTAAATGTATATCAATGTGTCGTGTTTGTCCCTTCAACATACTTAGTAAAAAGAAAAATTGAAAAATTTACCGATCATATATAAGAGTTCATTATATTTTTAATGAATTTCAAAAATTGTATATCCTTTGATGGCTGAAAGAGGCAAAATCACAAAAGATAAATGATAACCACAAAAATGTTGTTTACGTTTAGGGAAGGTGTTAGCACCCTAAACGTTCGTAGTATTCTACGAGAACCTCTTGATTTTTTATTTTTTTTGTGCTATAACTTACTTGCTTTTTTTAAAGGAGTAGTGATTAAAAGAAAATGAAGATGGTTTTTTATTTACATTTTTTATGACTTGGAAGGACCAGGTCCTTTGCCTACGTACCCGTGAAGGATCAAAACCTCGTAGTTTGAGGTAAAAATTACGTTTGATTTATTTTGTGTTTTTTTTATTAGTTTTTGAAAAGGTTTTGCAATAAAAGCCAAGTGGCAAATAAGAATTTTTTGTATTTTTTGATATTAAAAGAAAATGACTCAAAGCATGATCAAGTTGATTGAAATTTGATTAAGAAAATAAAAATAAGAAATGGGAATCACTTGATTTAGAATCATGGTTTGTTATGAAAAATGACTTTTTTGTGAATTTTGGTTATTTGCATGTTTTTGTTCTTTTTGAATAATAAATGAAACCTAAAAATAAACTAACGTAGCAATTAAATAAAATTGTGAGAATTTTGTTGAAGGTAAACTCAAGCTATTTGTGCTCGTGCATGTTCTCTTCTTACTAGCTGGAGGAATGCTCAGCCTATTCTGCATCCTATCCCTCAGAATCCTGATACCCAGAATGATTTGAAGTGGGTTAAACCAAGTCCCAGCATGTTTACTTGTAATGTTGATTTGTCCTTCTCTCAAGCTCATAATCGGGTCAATATTAGTGTTTGCATTCGAGATGATGAATGTCGCTTTGTTTAAGCCAAGACTGAATGGATGACTCCACTCCTTGATGTGGATTTGGGTGAGCGTTTGGGTTTATTATCAGCAATGTACTGGGTCCGCAATCTGCAACTGGGTATTGTGGACTTTGAGCTTGACTCCAAAACCGTGGTAGACAGTCTTTATGGTAGTAAAAGTGGCGTCTCTAATTTTAGCGCAGTAATTAATGATTGTAGACGTCTGTTAGCTTCTGATTTAGTAACCTCTGATGTTAGGTTCATTCGGAGACAAGCCAATGAAGTCGCTCATAGCTTTGCTATAGTGGCTTTGCGTCATGCTAGTTTTCATATTCATATTACGATTCCTTCTTGTATCTCTAATATTATTATGAATGAAATGCAATAAGTTTATTCTTGTCAAAAAAAATTCTATGTCTTCGTGAGCTTATCTCAGTTGGTATAGACAATGCATAATAATATGCAACGTCTGGGGTTCGAACCCCGACCACCACAAAAAAAAAACCATGATTATCTATTTCAATGACATCAACAATATAACAAAAAATATACTCTAAATTCTTTTTTTTTTAATGACACCAACAACAATCTTTATTATAGACATTGTTTTTAGGGTATAATTGGGATAATGAAAAAGTAAGTATAAATATATTCATCTAGTTTGTTACACTATTTAAATGATAAGAAAAAAAACCAGACATATATATATATATATATATATA
>Ga0228710_1012497_pt1 | contig 10508 bp, 9 predicted proteins | sample MedpolnodulmetaG_FD_177995 | JGI IMG/M metagenome (GOLD analysis project Ga0228710, IMG submission 177995) | Root nodule microbial communities from Medicago polymorpha collected in Santa Monica, California, United States - pink nodules | ecosystem: Host-associated > Plants > Roots > Nodule... | reverse complement strand
TGAATCTTAAAGTGTTTAAGTTTCTATTTGATTTGAGATTAATGATTTAATCAAGATCCGTTTTCAATGGGATTTCTTCCGCAAAGAGGATTAAAATTTTGAAAAACCCCTCTTAAAATCCCTTCAGCTGAAACAAGATATCATCCAAGCAAGAAGTTGTGCCTTTGTTTTTATTTCTCTTGTACAAAACTAAAGCATTATAGAAAATTGTTTGATGTTTATGTCTACTCTCACTTCGATATAATTAAACACATGTTATCGAAACCAATTTCGCATAGTAGAGTTGGTAAGTGGGCTTTAGCACTTACAGAATATTCATTAACTTACCAGTCATTGAAATCTGTTAATGGCCAGATTGTGGTTGATTTCATTGCTGACCATTCGATAGTAGAACCATCATTAAATGTTGTTAGTAACCAACTTTGGAAGTTGTATTTCGATGGATCCAGCTATAAAAACGGTACTGGGATTGGAATTATGATCATTTCGCCAAAAAACGTTCCAACAAAGTATAAATTTTTACTTAACCAGTTTTGTTCGAATAACGAGGTTGAATACGAAGCCTTAATCACTAGGGGCAAGATGTGTCGGGATAAAGGGCGATTCAGAATTAGTGTTAAAATAATTAACAAAAGAGTATAACTGTGCTAAAGAAAACCTGATCATGTACTACACCGCTGCAAATGCACTACTCAAACGTTTCACTCATGTTGAAGTACAACACATCCCTCGTACTAAGAACCAAGAAGCGAATGGTCTAGCCCAAATGGCTTCAGGGTACAAGGTTTTGAAAGAACAAATGCAAGAAGTGATTGAGATCAGGAATAAGCGTAGATCGAGAGAAGCTCCTTCTAAAAAATTGTTAATACCAAAACATGAGGGGGTAGAAGCATCTGACGGACATGCACAAGGTACGAATTTGGTCAAAATTTTTGTGATTAACAATTTAACTGATATTGATTGGCGAAAACCAATAGTTATTTATCTGGAAAACCCTGATGGGATAACTTGTCGAAAGATAAAGTGTAGAGCTTTGAGTTATGTGATTGTGGGGAACGAGTTGTTCAAAAAGACTCTAGCGGGAGTTTTACTCAAATGCCTAGGAGAAGCATAGGCATATATGGTTGTTTCCAATACTCATAGTGGGGCATGTGGAACACACCAAGCAGGCCATAAAATGAAGTGGTTGTTATTTCGGCAAGGCGTATATTGGCCAACTATGCTAAAAGATTGCATAGAATTTGCCAAAGGTTGCCAAGAATGTCAAAAACATGCTGGGATTCAACGTGTCCCAGCAAGTGAATTACATTCGATAATTAAACCATGGCCATTTAGAGGTTGGGCTTTAGATGTAATTGGAGAAATTAAACCCAAGTCATCAAAAGGCCATAAATATATTTTGGGTCATGTGATTTCGAAAGGTGGAATAGTGGTGGATCCGTCTAAGGTTTATGATGTGTTGCAGTGGGAGACTCTGAACTCTGATTTTTAGATTAGAAGTTTGCTTGGCTAGATGGGTTATTATCAGAGTTTCACTTAAAGATTTTCTAAGTTGGCTTTACCATTGACGCAGTTGACTCGGAAGGGAAAAACGTTTGTTTCAATGCTAAGTGTGAAGAGAGTTTTCAAGAGTTGAAGAAGAGGTTGACTTCAACGCCATTGTTGATCTTGCCGAATCTGAAGGAATCTTTTGTTGTGTATTGTGATGCTTCTATGATGGGTTTGGGAGGTGTGTTGATGCAGAATCATCAGATTGTGGCATATGCGTCGAGGTAATTTGTTGGGTATTTGTGTTGGCTTCATTATTGCTAAAACAAATATTCTTGTACAATGTTGGATATGATGTTCCAACATCCTGGAACGGTTCAGTGTGCCCTGTTTGTGTGGCTTGGTTTTCGCAAGCTTTATCTTTTTAAGGAAACCACAACTTATCTTTTATTATTCACCAAGTAACATATTTTTGTCCAAAATCAGCTGGGTGACTTGTTCCTAAAGTATAGACAATATTTTAGGAATCTTTGGTGGTGTTTTGGTAGTTCCTAAAAATGTTCCTACTTTTTAGGAGTTGCTATTTTTCTTATTTATAAAGTGGATCTCATCAAGGATCTGCTGTTTTTTGTTTTGAAGCCCAACAAGACTATTTGACCCGTATTACTTCAGTATTTATATGAGACTTCAAAACCTAATGAACGGTTCAAGCCGTCATTCTAGAAAGTTTAGTTTTTAGGGTTTTGAGTCTTTGTGTGTTCTACTCTTGTATCGTGTTGATGCAAGTTTAGTCCTGTTTCATTATGAGCCTTTCTTGTATCAGTCTGATACAGGCTAAAGACTGTGTGTTGAGTTGTAAACTCGTTGTGCTACACCAAAGCTTTTAAGCAAGGTCGTAGTTGTTTTGTTTGAAGGTAACTTCACGATTTGTTTTTGTTTTGAGTCTGATAGATCACATCGGCTGTGATTGACTATAGGATAGTGAGATGGAATCTCAGATCTAAGAGTTCCTAAGTTGAAGTCTAGAAGGGTAGATACTAGGCCATAAAGTGTAAACGAGGAGTTTGCTGAGAGCTTTTGAATAAGGACTACACTAGTGGATTTCCTTCTTGGCTTGGTAGCCCCAAGAGTAGGTGTGTTTGTCATCAAACTGGGTCAACAATTCTCTTGTGCCTTTTATTTTTCTGTTAGCACGATGTTCTAAACATTACATTCAACATCCGTAATCTGTGTTTGGTGTTGGAACATCGCATAGAACATTCTGTTGCTAGTGCGCCAGAATTTCATAGTTGAAAGTGCATGAGAAGAATTATCTGACACATGATTTGGAATTGGCAGCAGTTGTGTTTGTGTTGAATATTTGGAGGAAGTATTTGTATAGATCTAAGTTTGAAGTGTTCAGTGATCATAAGAATTTGAAGTATCTGTTTGACCAGAAGGAGTTGGATATGCGGCAGAGCAAGTGGTTGAAGTTTCTTAAGAATTATGATTTTCAGTTAAGTTATCATCCAGAAAAGGCGAATGTGGTGGAAAATTCTTTGAGTAGGAAGTCGTTGCATACGTCATCTTTGATGGTGAAAGAGTTGGAGTTGATCGAGTAGTTTAGAGATTTGAGTTTGGTAAGTGAACTCATGCCGTCTGGTGTAAAAAGTAATATCTTGGAGGAAATCAAAGGAGGTCAAAAAGAGGATTTAGAACTCATGGATTGTTTTGTGTTGGTTAATGAAGGTAAAGGAGTACACTTGAGATTCGATGATAATGGTGTTTTGATTTTTCGTGATCGAGTTTGTGTACTGGATGTACCTAAGCTTAGGAAGAGGATTTTGGAAGGTCACAAGAGTAGTCTGAGTATTCATCCTTGAGCGACGAAGATGTATCAGGATTTGAAGAGGTTTTTTGGGTGGCCAGGAATGAAGAAGGATATAACGGAGTTTGTGTATGCTTGTTTGATTTGTCAGAAGTCTAAGTTTGAATGTCAAAAGTCGTCGGGTTTGATGCAAGCGTTGTTTGTACCAGAGTGGAAGTGGGATAATATATCTATGGATTTTGTTGGGGTGTTGCCTAACTCTGTGAAGGAAAAGGATTCTATTTGGGTGATTGTCAATCGGTTGAAGAAGTTTGTACATTTTATTCCTATCAAGACCGGTATGTTTGTGGTAAGGTTGTCGGATATCTACATTGAGCAGGTTGTCAGATTGCATGGTATTCCATCTAGCATTGTGTCAGGATAGTGATCCGAAGTTTACTTTAAATTTTTTGGAGAGTCTGTAAGCCTCTTTGGGAACAAAGTTGAGGTTGAGTTCTTGATATCATTCTCAGACTCATGGTCAGAACAAGAGGACTATCCAATCGTTGGAATATTTGTTGAGGCTTGTGTTTTGGAACAAGGTGTAAGTTGGGCTGAATGTTTACTGTTGATTGAGCTGACTTACAACAACAATTTTCATTCAAGTATTAGTATGACACTGTTTGATGCTTTGTATGGAAGGAGGTGTAGGATGCCGTGTTGGAACAAAATGTGTTTAACATTGCCGCCTTAAGTTTTGATGATAACAAGGTATTAAAAAGTCAATTGGATATGCTAATATTTGTTCAAGTATATAGGACCATAGACAAAAATTTATAAGTCTTAAATCAAAGTATTGGTTTTGAAAGAACAAAATAGAGCAATGGAAATTACAAAGGAAGCTTATGTTGCAAGTCTGAGTCTGAAGACTACCGGAGTCTGAAGATTCATCAGAAGCTGACTGTCAGAGTCTGACGTCATCTAGAGTCTGAAGTTCATCAGAGTCTTAAGTCAAGAAGCTGAAAGTTAGTTAAACTTAATTATTTTGAAGACGTGCTTGCAGAAGGAACAGAATCCTGGAGCAACAGCTGTTTCAGAAGAATTAGAAGGCATTAAATGCTTATCCACTAAAGAGCGCATGCAAAGGACATAGTACAATTGTACAACCACTACTCCCCTATTCCACTACCTTGGCTACATATAGTACTGCTACAGCTCGGTCTATGCTGGTGATTTCTCCAAACAAGAAATGGATTTCAAATTATTCCCTCCTAGGACAATAACCAAATCAAGCAACAGATCATTGGTGATGATCAAGCGTCACCAACGACCCTTTTGATGTGCTGGAAATCCTCAACGTATCTTTCACACCTCTATATAAAATTTTGAAAACTTGATGATTAAAGAGACTCAACAACGTTTCGATAGTGCCAAAACTCTGCTGAAATTGTTATGCATCATAAACTTAGAATTTCTTATAAACATTCATATCTTAGAAATTCTAGAGTCTTGTCTGATTCGTATTGTAAACACCACTTATTGCATATCAAGTGTTCAACCTCAAACATATTTCTGTGTAATTTTGTTTGTTTAGGAGTCTCTTGCTTTTGTTCTTGAGCATAGGAAATCTCTTGCTTGTGTGCTTGATTATTTGAAGTCTCTTGCTCGTGTGCTTAAGCATTTGTAATCAGATATTGATTTTAGTGAACTTGTAAGGGGGATAGGACTACTTCCGGATTGTGGAAGGAACTTGTATAATTGCTTTGTGTCTTTATCTTCTCTCTCTCTCTCTCTCTCTCTCTCTATATATATATATATATATATATATATATATATATATATATATCTTTACATTATCCGCTGCATTAGACTCTGAACATTGTTCTGGAATCTAAACTCTATCAGACTTTAGACCTTGGACTTAGTTTAAAAATAAGAAAAAGCTAACACAATTCAACCCTCCTTCTTGTGTTTTTCTCACCTTCACGCCTCTATGTTGGTATGAACCAGAAGAAAGTGCTTTGTTAGGATCGGAAGTTGTGCAAGAGACTATGAAAAAGGTTAAGATGATTCAGGAGAAGATGAAAGCGTCCTAGAGTAGACAGAAGAGTTATCATGATAAGAGAAAGAAGGATATCAAGTTTCATGTTGGAGATCATGTGTTTTTGAGAGTGAATCTTGTAACCGGTGTTGAACGTTCTTTGAAGTGTAGGAAGTAGACACTGCATTTTGTTGGGTCGTTTGAGATTGTTGATAATGTTGGATCTATGTAGGAAGTTGACACATCTTTATGATTTGTTCCATGTGTCTCAGATGAGGAAGTATGTGTATGATCTGTCTCATGTGATTGAAGAGGATGTAAGGGATAATTTGATCATTGAGACTTGCCCCGGTGAGGATTGAAGATCGGGAAGTCAAGAACTTAAGAGGAAAGGAGATTGTTTTGGTGAAGTAGATTTGGTTTAGACCTACCGGTGAGAGTGCTGATGGTCGGATATGGCAAGTGTACCAAATCAGTTACCAAGTAATAAAGTGATAAATAAAGTATCGTATCCACATGGATTATTGTTTCGTTCAAAAATTTGTGTTACTTATTTTTGTAAGTTGACATTATAAAAGATAGGTTTCAATCTTTATTTGGTTGCATGAGAGCAAGATTACCTGTTTTTGGTTGTAGAAAAGTAAGCAACGGTTAGAATTCATCGAACCCTCCCTTGTCTATATTGTTGGATATTAAGTAACAGTAATGTCACGTTTATTTATCTTAGGTAGACTATACAAGTGATGAGTTCGTTGGGACATTACTAACCTACTTTGGTCTATCCCTCTGATGGCTAATTGCACCTGCTGATCGCACGGTGATCCTTACGTGCGGGGTCTTGCTAATTCAAAGGTAATTGAAACATAAACTTAAATTGGCTTTCGAGTGTTTCCCAAGGCAATGAAGGTCAATGTTCCCTTAGGTCTGGCCATCTATGAATCTTAGGACACTCATAGCACACTCTCTCTACGTTCTTAGTAGTTCTACAAATGGGCAGCCCTAATCTACGGCTACCTTACTAAGGGTTTCAAGAGAATGGTTTTATTAGGCTACGACTTATTTCCTAGGTTTGGTAGAGCACCACTCAGTCTTAGTAATGTCACCTCCTAAGTACCTACATCTAGGGTCAACTCTCTTTCGGTATCTTTCGCTAGTTAATAATCACTTACTTCCTAGATAGATAGTTATTAGTAAAAGCATAGAAATATCAAGATATAAGCATCCAGTTAGTGATATCAATATTAGGCTCTGTCACAACCTAACTACCTAATTTAGGGTTGCACCTATCACTGAAATAAACAAAGGAATTTCCTAATAAAACTTAACAACGAACAAAATCTAAATAAAATATAAACGACATTAAATTTAATAAATATCCAACAAAAATAAATAGAGGTTCATCTTAGAACTCTAACCTAAAAATATTTAGTTACACATGGTAACTAAAAACAAATTACTAAGATAAAATCATACCCTAGAAAATCAAGGAGAAGATAGAAACTCTCCTGAAGCTCCAAAGTAGCCTTCCTCTTGAACTACCACGGTTCTGAACGAGAATTTATGAATGAGGAAGGTTGGTATTTATAGTAAGAGTTAGTACCTGAGTTTGGGCTAAAAGTGCAGACTTTACCCAAAATAAAAACATGAAAAGACGTTTGTGCCCCGCATTTTCAGATGCACGGGGCACATTGTTAGTGTGCGTAGCGCATGGGTGTATGGAAAAAGCCATGCCCTAGGCGCATGAACAATGCCCTAAGCACATGGTTGCCACCTCCATGTGCTAGACGCATGACTCGTGTGCGAGGCACATTGGTCATGTGCTTGGCACATGGTTCATGTGCTTTGCGCATGAGGTCAATTCTTGGGCCCAAATTATCCGATTTTCCGTCGTTTTAGGTCTTCGTCTTCAAATAACTTGCCTCAAAACTAGGGAACAAAATTCCTCCCTATTGTAAGTCTTCTGAGGCCTCTTTCATCTTTATTCTGAAGATAATATTGCTTATTCCTTTAGTTTATGTTTCGATGATGCCTAAGATGGCTAGGTTATCTTATGATGATATTGCTTATTTCTTTAGTTTATGTTTTGCTGATGTTCTTTTATGTTGATTAACTTTAGCATTGAAACTTGTTAAAGCACCCTAGAAAACTATGTCTCATTGTGTCTGTCTCGTGTATTGTCGTATGTAGAAAATCCTTCCGTGAATTGTTTGATTTGATTCATGATTCATTGATTCATGTCTAGCATTCGTTTTGTCCATTTTCCATGTGTCACTCCTTTTGAATCGAGTCAAATTTTCCTGAATAGTATCATAGTGAATCGATTCACAGTTTTCTTGAATCGATTCACATGTGAATCCGATTCACAAAAAGTCTGAATCGATTCATATGTTGTTAGCATCTATTTTTAACTTCTTTCTTGCCTGAAACGACTCAAATTTCAATGAATCGTATCATGAAACTCCCTGACTTTGATTGAATCGATTCATAAGAGTTTGAATTGCATCAATCTTCATCTAGGGATATTTGAATCGATTCAATTTGTGTCTGGTGCATATCAATCTTCATTGTTCATCTGGCTTGTCATTTAGCTGACTGTATCGATTCACGCAGTAAGTGAATCGATTCACTCTGTTGTTTTTGGCCAAAATTTTTCACTTGCTACCCTTTTCTATTTATACACACTTCCTCATAAACCCCAAAGTATTGAATCATTTGCATCTATTCTCTCTAGGTCTCAAAAACACATTGTTCATACATTCTTCAAGATTAAACACTTTTTCTTAGAATTACTTTGTTCTTTGAATGTATAGATTCTGAAATTCTGGCGCACTAGCAACCAAATGTTCTATGTGATGTTCCAACACCAAACACAAATTATGGATGTTGAATATAAATGAAAATTAACTAGGAAAATAAATAACAAAAAAAAAGGCACAAGAGAATTGTTAACCCAATTCGGTGCAACATCACCTACATCAAGGGGCTACCAAGCCAGGAAGGAAATCCACTAGTGTAGTCCTTATTCTAATGTTCTCAACAAACTCCTTGTTTACAACACAAGACCTAGGACCTACTCATCTAGACATCAACCTAGGAAATCCTAGATTTGAGATCTCATCTCACTATTCTACAGTCAATCACAGCCCCTGTGATCATCAGACTCCAAACACACAAATGGTGAAGTTACCTTCAAACAAACAACTACAACCTTGCTTAAAAGTTTTGGTGTAGAAAAACGAGTTACAACTCAACAAACAGTCCTTAACATGTTTCAAGGTGATACAAGAAAGGCTCTTAATAAACAAAAAGTACTAAACCTGCATCAACACGATACAAGAGTAGACACACAGAGAAAACGACTCAAAACCTTAAAAACTAATCTTTTTTGAATGACGACTTGAATAAATAATTAGGTCTTGATGTCTTCCTTATATACCGAAGCAATACGGGCTAATAAACCTTGTTGGGCTTCAGAACATAGCAGATCATCCAGCTAATCTGCAAAACAAGAATCAGAGACAAAAATGGAAAGTCATAAAATGTAGGAACATCTTTAAGAACGTCCAAAACAGCTTCAATCATGCTAGGATGGACCTAGGCATGCAAACAGGATGCATTTGAACCATGCCAGGATGTTGGAACATCGTATCCAACATCTTACAGAAATGCCAAAAACATCTTGGAGCATTTGTATCCAACAACAAAAACATGGATATTTGTTTTAGCAATAATGCAGCCAATACAAATACCCAACAATCTCCCCCTTTGGCTAATTTTTGGCTAAAACAAATTAAGGCCAATTACATAAAGTAGAGGGATACAACCAACATCCATTTCTTCAAACAACAGGAATCCATACCTATGAAGAAACAGCTAGCACACAATGTCAAAAGAGATACCTTAGATACACTTCTTCAAATCATCACAAACACATATCCATAAAGAAGGAGCTGAAGGACAATATCACTAAAGAAGTTTCAGAAGTGTGCACGAAAGAATACCTCACACAGTCTTTAGTCATAGCTTCAACCAAACAGACATGAAGAAGGAATCATTATACTCTTAACAAAATCTGAGTTAAGAGACAAAAGGTATTACATATATCAGAGACATGCAGCAACAGATAAGATAGTAGCATAGTCTCACAAGAGTAGAGAAAAAATAAATTCCTATGCTACAGTCAGGGAAAAATAAATTTCGACAAAAGTTGGATGTTCCAACATTCTTCACCACAACAGAAAGGAGTACCTGTCACACATATCAGTAAGGGTAAAAATAAATTTCCCATATCTACAGAGTACTGACAGGAAGATGTTTAGCACATCGTACTCCACATTGTAATGCCCTATTTATTATTTAATTATTTTTGGTTGAGTTTAGAGTCTTTTATATGACTTATGTGATTTACGTTGATTTATGACGTGTTGTGGTGTATTATATTTTATTAAGTGGCTTTATATTATATTTTTTTAGTAGAATATGTTGGAATATTAGAATAAATATATTTGGAGGGCTGGTTTGGATTTAGTTAGAAACTACGTGGATTTAGTTGGAAAATATGTTGTGGGTGTGAGATATAAAAGCTAAGAGACAGCCACAAATTAAGTTTAGAAGCTTTTGGGAGAAAAGAGGAGAACCAAGAGAAGAGGAGAGCCAAGAGAAGAAAGGACCGGTAGAGTCTTGCAATCACCAATCTAAGGTAAGGGTGGGACTAATATTCTCTAATCTTAAGTGGTATAATTCTGAAATTGGATTTAGCATGTAGTTTTGTTGTTGTTCATGTGAATTTGAGAATTAGGGTTTAAAACCGGATTTGATGATAGAACACGTAGAATTGGTTGTTAAAATTTGTAGAAAGACCTAGAATTCATAAATAATTGATGTTCAGGTTGTAGAATGATCATAGGTTGAGTTTCCTATCAATTTTGGGATTAAGGTTGATGAAAATTGGGTTTTTGGGGTTAAAAATCGCACTTCCCGACAGAGAGCAGTGTTTTCTCGCCTCCAACTCGCCACGGCGAGCTATACGTGACAGAGAGCAGTGTTTGCTCGCCTCCAACTCGCCTCGGCGAGTAACCTTGTAGCAGCATACCCTTTTTCATGTTCTTGCGTCTTTTTCACACGTTTCTGTTTTGAATTGGCCTTTGGTGTAAACATGAAAGTTTTAGATAATTTTGTTAGCTTTCCAATGGC
>Ga0228710_1012495_pt1 | contig 10509 bp, 3 predicted proteins | sample MedpolnodulmetaG_FD_177995 | JGI IMG/M metagenome (GOLD analysis project Ga0228710, IMG submission 177995) | Root nodule microbial communities from Medicago polymorpha collected in Santa Monica, California, United States - pink nodules | ecosystem: Host-associated > Plants > Roots > Nodule... | reverse complement strand
ACCCAAATCCCCCCCCCCCCCCCCCCCCCTTCTTGTGGTTTTTCTCACCTTCAGTCTTTTCCCCAAAGAAGGCTGCTCACTATTTACCTCAACGTTGATCACTTTTTGCCCCAAGAGGGTAAAAAGAACTTTTTACCCCAAGACGGTAAAAAGAAAATAAGTAGATTTAGTGAATTCGAATCAAATGTATCAATTATTGTATGAATTCTATTAATAAAATGAGATGTTATATGTATTAATTTCGTTCATTTCTTTTTATTTATATTTGCTTTTATTTTCTGATTTTGTATTTAATGAATAAATTCAAATAAATATTAATTTTGTAATTTCTTTTTATTTATATTTGCATTTATTTAATGAATAAATTCGAATAAATATTTATTTTATGTGAATAAATAACTTAGAATAACGTAAATAAATAAATTAGTATAAAGTAAATTAATTAATTTCAATAAAGTAAATAAATTAGAATAAAGTGAACAAATAAATTAGAATAAAGTAAATAAATTAATTTGAATAAAGTAAATAAATTAGAATAAAGTGAACAAAAATAAATTAGAATAAAGTAATTAAATTAATTTGAATAGAGTAAATAAATTAGAATAAAGTGAGTTAAGTCACGCAGCGTGACTTAACTCACGCAACATCGTTTAAATTGCGCAAATTTTAACACTTGCGTTACTTAACTAACGCTGAGGTATTTTAGGTATTTCAGTTGGGCACGAGCAAAATGTGTTGGGTAAAGAGCAGGATTCTAGGCCATTGGCATGGGTAGTCCGGAACATGTCCCAATTACATGTTATAGGTTCATTTGTGAATGCCTATGTTTAATTTAATTTACCTTCCTTATACTTGATGAATGCCATGCTATGTTTACTATCATGAATCGTGGTCCATGTCTATGTATATACTTGGTTGTATTTGCTTTATTTATTTATTTATTATTATGTTCTATGTAACTCAATTATTCACCCCTTCTTTAATCGTATTTGCTTGTATCTGACGATGTCGACGTTTCACTAGAGCAATGTGATGCTTGAGGAAGTTCATGTCTTTGCTATTCGATCCTTGACTCGAGTTTATGTATTGGGGCTTATTTAATTGACCGTAAGCTAAATATTTATTTTTTATTGGGATTTTGTACATCCTCCCTCTAATTATGTGACATAAAGGGGAGGAAACTATTTTCTATGTTTTACCTTGATTAGCCGTGGTTGATGCAATAGATTCTTGAACCTTTGATTCATACCGTTTTTAGATCTTCTTTACTAATTGTTGCAAATGCGTGTATATGACTAGTGATGTCCTAAGGCTTCGTGTTTTAACTATGATTGTCGTGAACATTTCTTAATTATCTTATATTCAGAAGAAATTCCCGACTTTTTGCAAGGACAATGTTCAACAAAACTATGTTATAAAGAGTCTACAAGAGGTCTTAGGGTTTAGGGTGTCACCATTGCGGCATAAACATCAACATTGTTATATATATTGCTTGATCGCGCAAAAGAAATGCAACAGTTTTTCTTTGGAAGAATGGAAATATTACCGGAAAATCCGTTTTTTGGCAGAACGTGGCTCTTCGCAAGTACACCAATTGTGGAGCACTAAGCAAGAAATTAACCAGAAAGGATTCAAGACTATTGCAGTAATAATCTATGCATTTTCATGCCAGAACACATCATACCGAATCTATGCAGTAAGAATCTATGAATTAAGCATTTCGTTCTTAAAATGATAATAAATATGAATACTATATTTATTATCATTTTGTTAATTCTTCGGCTTGGTGCAGAACAGCAGAGCAAAGTAGCATAGCAAAAATGTGTTCCTCGTCATTAATATGTTTGCTCTCGGTAATGGTGGCCTCTCGGGAGAATGGATGACTGCATCTATTGCAGTAAGAATCTAATCAAACTAAATCAACTAATGTCTTCCACGTTTGTTGACAGAACAGAAAGATAACATTATACAACTATAAAAGTTTGTATTAGAAGCAATGGAATAAACGCCAAGGCGACGCAAGAGGTGTGCACAAGTGAATGAACTTTTGCATTGCATTTGTTCCTTCTAATCTCACCAATATTATATCTTCAAGATTTTAATTCAATTAATATTTTTTTTTACACTTTTGGACTCACATCTCATCAAATCATCAATGGTTCCTTCGGATTATAAGAAGTGCAACTGCCATTTCAAACAGCATCTGTATCTCGAAAATCCATTTCATTGTCAGAAGGTCATTTACCAAATATCAGCTATAAACAACTTCAGAAATGACTCATACAAATCCATTAAGAAGAGGAGGAACCCTTCAGTTCAATGAGGATCGACATTGTAATCGAATTTTCTGCAGTGCTTACAAAATTGTACCGCTTGGAATTTGTTGTGTATGGATAGAAGAGAAAGATTAGAGCTATTGGTACAATAGATTGTAAGCAGGCAATTCTTGTATTTTGTTGATGTCTTCTAAGGATAACTCTCTCTCCAATTGCTTCCGTGTTGCTTGTAGAACCTCCTGAAGCCATGAAATAATGTTAGTAGACATGATTTATGATAAAATATTATACCGTTTATTCGATCTATTTCACTAGTTACACATAGTTAAAAAAGGTTTTGGTTGGTGCTACATAGCGGTGTATTGCAAAAGTTGAAAGGACCAAACAAGATTTTAGTTTCAGATGGTTATTTCTAACGCGGTTTCTGAAAATGAAGAAGATTGCATTCGAAAGAAGCTTTTGAATGCTACTGTTAAACTCGTATGTACAAGACCGGTCAAATAAGTCTTGGGGACCTCTTGTGGATAAACATCTTAACTGAGCACTTATAGCATAAGCACTTATCATAGAAGAGTTTATGTTTTATTCACGAAGAAGTTATAATGCCTTAAGCCGTATTAAAAAAAGAAAGTTTGTTTGTTGTAGGGAATGTAGGATATACATAAGATATTGAAATTAACAAATTTCCTATATGAATTATAAACAGGTCATTTAGGATGAAGGAAAGCAAAAATACATTAAAATTCATGTACGAAGCATGCATAGCCAGCCACTGTGCATCCACCATTTCAAAAGCTATACAGTATAAAACATCGAAAGCGTCTTCATCTTCTGTGGTACAATGCCATTAAAATTATAATCAGTTGAAGGGCTAAAACATAAAAAACAAATTGGATTGGTCGACAAATACATTATACAATGCTTACCGCCTAATAACTTGACAAAATTCATACCAGGAAGACATCGAGGCTTTCCTTCTACAACATTCAGTGGAAAAGTAATTAGAATATTTATTTACTACTCTCACTTTCTGATAAATTTGGAAAAAAAATTAATTCCAAAATATCATCTCAAGAATATCATAATATAAAAAGAATGTTGATCAAATGCAATGTATAGAATTATAAGAAACATCATTTATCAAAAGTCTCATCGATTCATAAACCTTTATAGACAGAAAGCAATGCTCACATAACGTTTTAAACTAAAGAAAAGGGACGTATATTGTCAGTGTAAACTACTTTTACGTATTAGTATTTAGTAGTTATATTTAAATATTAGTTATAAGACGAGTTGTCACTGGATGTCGGTGTAAAACTAGTCACCTACAAGGGCATCCCTATTAAACTCTTAGCACTATGATAAGACTATATCAGTATATTTTAAGAAATCATATGACACGATATTGTTATTTTTGTTCTGCAGTCATGATGTATACAAACCTGAGCATAAATCTAACATCTGTATCAACATAAATGATATATTAATGCCAGCAGCAGCAAATGGATATTCCCACGTTGCTCGGTCTCCGTCTTTCTTCAATAACAGCCTGTGAAAAGATGCCTTCATTTGAATTTCCATAAAATTAGTATTAACTCATCTTTTCAGCCAACATAAATGTCAAGAGAACCTAAATGAGAAAGAACATAAAGGTGGATTCATCAAGTTCATTCATTTTGTGCAGAATAATAAAAACACAAAAGCATACCGGATATTTCCTTGCGAAAAACAGCAGATTTTCAAGGGAAATGATGCCACATCCCCTGAAGAAATCAGGTTATTAGACATACTAACTTTGACTATAATATTTTTAGTTAATGAAAATGTGAAGCACAATGCCTCTCTCCTAAACTTTGTCCGAGTTATGAACAAATGCTTTCAAATAATGAGTTTATGAAGCATAATCACTAATATGAAACTATATCGAGCTACCATTTTAAACATTTTGAAATTTCTTAGAAAGATATTGAGTGAATATTGATGCTATCGATCTCAAGTCCCGATTACACATAGAAAACAGTCCATGTCCAGAATATAATTTTGGTAATTATCTAAGTCGACTGATATATGAATATCAATTTTATATGAAATAAAATGGTTTTTTTCTAATTATGTATTCTTAAGTTAGAAAATAGTTTTACATAGGGCTCTTTGATCCTCTCTCACAATGCACTTGTGCATTTTTAACTAGGACAATATACATCACAGCACTACATTGAATTGATTTCACGACATTAAATATCAAGGAAATAGTTATGAATTTTATGATACTGAAAGAAAAACATTAACAGCACTTCATTGAATTGATTTCACGACATTTTGCATCAAATTCTTTGAATTAAGAAAAAGTGACAAAAATGAGCATTGTTGTATACCTAAAGTCAGTGGATGGATTAGAACCTTGCCATCCCATATCTTTCCATTGGTCAGATATCAAACCTTTCAGAGTAACATTAGGAAAGGCACAATTCCACAAAGCTCTCAATGATTCCTGTCGAATGTTAATGATTCTTTTAGAAAAAGTTAGTATGGATATAACAACTCAAAAGTCTAGCCGAGCTTCCATTTTCGGAATGCAGATTAAGAGAGTACAATGGACAAACTAAATAAAGAACATAGAAAGATAGCTTCGAGAAAAACAGAAGTACTTGATGATCGGGGCTAGTTTCATCGTAAGGAACATCCAGTCGTTCTTGGAGCCGTTGAAGTCTTTCCTCCTGATAGATACATGAAAACAAGTTAATTAATCTCACCGACTCTAAGACAGAATTGCAGATTCTGATTTGAAACAACAAGTTAAGCTCACTTAGCAAAAAACTAAATGTTTTAGCTCTAAAATCTCTAATTGACAACAATTGATAAAAAATAGCTTTAGCATCGATTTGAAATATTTACACTTCAATTTTTTTTTCAGGGTAAGAACATATAAACGCATATTATTTACTTCAAACTTAATTATAACCAAATAAAAATTACAAATTCAAAATCACTTTTATGAATCGAAAACACACTAAGTTGTTTGAGGGGAACATTGTCTTGGATAATATGGACAGCATGTGGAGGATCATATAAAGATAAAGTTATGTAGCAAGTGCTTAAAACATTTAGCAAATAAGCAGAAAAGATCAATAAATCAGCAACTTCTATATTCCCTTTACCTCAAGAGGAGTCAAAAGATAGTCAACAAACTTATCATTTTGTTTAGTGTTTGTTCGGTGAAAGAATCCTCCTATCCATGATCGTGATCCAACCATAGCAGTAGCTAAGCGCAGCAAAATACAGATCAGAAATGGAAGAAAATATAAAAGATAATTAAGATTATATAAGATAGAATCATCAAACTGCAGTGTTGCTAAGTCATTGTTAGATACTTTGGCGCATTAAATTTCAGATCAGAAATAATAACTTTTCAGATATAAGCTTGAATTGTTAACAATGCTCCTAAAGTTAAAGGGTTAAACTTAAAATTTAATCCCTATTGATTGTTGATAAAAGTATGTAGGATACTATATCACCGTATTCAGAAAAATAACGTCCGATTTCACTGAAACTGCTTGCAATTTCTTACAATGTGTATTACCCTTTATATTCACATTGAAAAACAGAAGACACAGATCAAGACAGAAAATATACTCACAAAAACATTGAGTCAACTGAGCTATTAAGCGGGTGGAATCATGTGACCATTCCAACTCTTCATCTTCCTTCCTGTGTCTCCAATAAATCTCATCCTCATCAACCTGCATTTTAATTTCGAAAGCATCCTTAAGCAAAGAATAAAAACATTACCATAGACAGATTTCAATTTCATGCATATTAGATATGAATTATAACATGCTATCTGAAAGTGCTTAAACTTAGAAAAGATGCTCTTATTTTCGGTGGTTATAAAATGAGATGTTAAAACAAGTTGAGTGAAACATGAATGAACTAAATGGCAAATAAAATAGTCTAGAAAACACCAAGACTACGTATCACTATCAAGAACTTACGGAACCCGAAATGCATATATGCAAGTCAATCCATATATGATACTACCTCCGATCCCTATAATATAGAGTATATACACGTCAGTTATTCAGTGAACCTAAAAAGTGATTTTTTCTTATAATAGGAACTGGAGGGAGTAATATATTTAAATGCATGACAGTTTAGAAAAATAAGGTATTTTCTGAAGTATATGATCATGGTTATAAATAAAGAGATGCGACTGCAATATTAGCCGTGACACAACAGTTTTTGATGTTGCAGAAACGGAAAGGCGACTACAATTAAGGCGGCATCGGCCACATCTGGTTATGATTCTCTACGGTATCAAGGATCATTTGTTAATTCCTTTTGAGACACCTAATAAAGATAATTTTCAGACACATTGAGTTTATATGAGAAAACAACATTGAATTTACTTTGTGAAGAGAGGAGCAAGAAGGAAAACACCGTTTGTGCTTCCTCAATCTCATGAGGAGGCAATCACACACAAGGGTCTTTCAATTCATCCTTTTCTTTAATAGAAACTAGAAAAAAAAGAAGGCATTTTTGAAAGAAGTGGGTCACCTATGATTGTACTCAATTCATGCCTTCCAACAAATTCAACCTCTTCATCATTCCTGCTGTGTTTTTCTGCTGATTTTCTCTATACCAATTACTAGAGAGAGAGAGAGAGAGAGAGTACTTCCAATATAGGGCCAAGTTAACCTGAAGTAATATAATATCAGACATAATACAAGTTGAAATATAAGACAGTAAAATAATAGAATAATCAATCAAAGGCATTTTTATTTTTTTGCATAACTTTATGGTGTAAAGATGTTATAGTGATGCAAAAGAAGAATTGAAAAGTTGGGTGAGAAGTGGGGTTGGTGTCCCTGCTTTGCCCAACATTTATTTTTTTTTGCTTTTTCTAGCCCACCAACCAACTTTACATGCAAGACAAACAAGGTATATACCTTGGTCCAATCAAACATGTATATCGAAGACAAAGTTAAAGCTAGGAATAAATAAAAAATGGTGACTCAAAAGTTTTCTTATCAAGCAGCCAACACCTGATTTCTTTTGGTTTTTCATGGATTGAAGTCCTCAAAACAACTTCTTATGTAAAAATCATTTAAAGTTGCGTATAATATATCAAATAATGAGACCCTTTCTCATATCCTTGCGTATGCGGGGGAGCTTCAGTGCACCAGTTGCCCTTTATCTAGAGAACTAAGTTATAACTCTTTAGCCATCTATATATCCCTCCCTTTACATTTAAATAATAGTGATATTGATTTAGAAAGTGTGCTCTTTTCAAGATTTCATATTCAATTCTCTTTGATATTAATTTTGATGAAATAGTTTGACTTCTTAAAAATGCATGTAAACATACTCAATTTATTAAGAATAAAAGTGAAGCATTGTTTTAAATTGTGATCGGGGCATCAATTTTTTTTATTTTTTTATTTAAGAAAGATCACCAATTATGTTGTAACCAGGGGTGACCCTGAAGGTGGGCGGGAGGGTCGGTAGCCCAGGACACCATTTTTTTAAGGGCATCAAAATTATTATTTTAACTTAGTAGTTAGTACTATATAGATATATTTATCCCTAAAAAAATCACTATATAAATATATTTCTTTTTAATTCGTTTTGATTAATTCTTTTGAAAAATTTTTTAGATAACTTTAATAATAAATGAATATTTTATAACAAAAAATGCAAGAAGAAAAATATTAGAATAATTAAAAGGGCACAATTTATTGTTTCGCCTAGGGCATTAAAAGTCTTAAGACCGGCCCTGGTTGTAACCTTTACATTGCAGTTGCCACAATAACGTTTGGGATGCTGTTGTGGAAAATTCTTAAATCTTTTTATTGTGGCATAGGGATTTGTTTGAATTGAATAACACACATCACCATCGGTTAATTATTACCAAATTTGTCCACGAAAACCTAAATTTCATAAGCAAATTAATCTTTAATAAGGTGCCTTGACATAGAATCAAGATCGAGGAAGCAACATATTCAGTTAAGGTGAAATATCAAAGTCTCTAAAGGTAAAAGCTAACGGTTACAAAAACCAAATGTATTTTGACACTTAATTTCAAAATTTCCATCATGTATTTGGCTTTCGTAAAATCGTCATATCATATTCATATGCTTATAATTTCAAAAACAAATTTGTCTATTTACTCTAATATATATGATAATGACAAATACCTGTTATGTTACGACATATAACAAAACATTTGAATAGTGGTGGTGGTGACGTTGGTACTTTGTTGTATATTGATGTCTGAAAAGGAGCAACTGGCCGGACAGTAGGGGGGAGTGGTGGGGCCAGAAAGAAGACGGAACGTGGGAAGTAAAAAAATGACATTTTGTTTAAGATTGAGTTTTGCAAGGAAGAGGTTTGTTGTCATGGTTTTGGTTTGTGTGTCTGTTTCTTGGCTTTCCAAGCCATCCATTTTCCCCAATGATAGCCTATAACATAGTTCTCGGTGCGGCCCTAATGAAAGTTTTGTAAAAAAAGAAATTTAAATAAATACAATGAAGCTATGAAAGAAGAAAAATAATATATTTTAAAAACTAATATATGAAACTTAATCAATAAGAAAAATAAATTTACAATAATTTGTACTTATATATAATAAAAACATAAGCGAAGAAAATAAAAGCTAAACAATAGATATTTCTAAAGTATATAAAAAAGAGTTATTTATAGAAGTTGAGCTTTACGGATTTGAAGAAGTAAAATTCATCCATAATAGACAATAAACTAAATATATTATCAATATTTGTGTAATATCATCTTCCTTTAAACCAACAAAATTGTTTGGAGTAGACAAATAATATATTAATGAGGTAGCTACATATCAAATTATTCTAGTTATTTAAGTTATTTTTCTTCTTTCGGGATAGCCAATGCTACCCCATTTCAATGAAGCCATTCGCCCCTGTTAGTATGTTTGCAGAGTGAAATGGAACATAAAAGAACGGAACCAAATGAAATATATTTCATTCCATTGTTGGAGTATTTTACAACGGATTTGACCAAAATTATTATTCCATTATTTGGGTAGAGTATGGAAAAGGATCATTTATTTATTTTTATTCCTTTTCAACCATTTCAAAGTATTATATTATGTATCTGTAAGTATAGCTCAGGTGATTGAGACATTACAACATGCAGGGGTCAATATTCAAAATCAAAATTCCTCACTTGTTCTTCTCGAGGAAGAAAATTCTAGTCCGTAAATTATTTGACAAAAAAAATAAGTATTCATTTTATTTATTTTTTATGACAAAAAATTGCTTATTCATGAAAAGAAAGAGAAAAAAAACAAAGGTAAAATCAAGTAGCAATCCATGTTATGGACACTAATTCAGTCAACATACAGCTTGATAAGCAAAATTAGTAATAGACACAAAAAGTTTGCTGCCAACTCCAAATTGAGGCCAAACTTGGCAAAACAATCAATTACCCCTAGAAGAACCGGGACCATACAAATTCTCAATTATTTATTTGGTCATGAATGGTGGTCGTCCAAAACAAGACAATTGCTTATTTAACATCATAAACATTCTAAAAACACAAGTAAAATACTAAAATACCCCTAGTGGTAGTTAATTGCCGCTGGCTTATAACTAGAAAACCAGCAACAGTTAACTACCGCAAGGTGTTTTAGTCGTTTACTTGTGTTTCCAAGACATATTTGACAAAGTCCATAGAAATATTTTCCCATTTCCGTCCAGAATACTTAAAGGTTACATTAGCCTCGACGGCTCCTGATGCTCCACCCTTAACCTTTGCAAGACTAAACAAGCATACACAAATTCAGCTATGTCTTTCTTCATCCCTACCCACCACTACATCTCCTTAAGGTCCTGGTACATCTTAGTGGCTCCCCGGGGGTATACTCAAACTGCTCATATGACCTTCCTCCAAGATACCCCGCTTCAGTCCCGGCATATTCTGTTGGAACAAGGGTGTTTCACAAGTCACCTATTGAGTTTTGACAATAACAAGGTATTAAAAATAATCAATTGGATATGCTAAACAATTTGTTCAAGTGTGCAGGATCCATAATCAAAGTACTATTCTTAGAGATTCTGATTGAACAAGTTCAAGAGCAAAGGAATTTATTTGAAGCTTAAAGCATCTGGAAGACTGCGTCTGAAGAACTGCGTCTGAAGAAACGAGTCTGAAGAAGAGCTCCTGAAGACACGTCATCAGAAGCAAGAACATCAGAAACGCT
>Ga0228710_1012494_pt1 | contig 10510 bp, 2 predicted proteins | sample MedpolnodulmetaG_FD_177995 | JGI IMG/M metagenome (GOLD analysis project Ga0228710, IMG submission 177995) | Root nodule microbial communities from Medicago polymorpha collected in Santa Monica, California, United States - pink nodules | ecosystem: Host-associated > Plants > Roots > Nodule... | reverse complement strand
TACAGTAAAATTAATCATTGAAGTTAGGTTAAATCTAGGGCAACATTTTGCGTTCGGGTTAACTTTAAGGAATAAGAGATAAGAGATTTCAGAAGTATTTGAAAATAACATTTTGATTAAATTAAATGGGGTTAATTAAATAGGGGCAATACAATAAAATTAATCATTGAAGTTAGGTTAAATCTAGGACAACATTTTGCGTTCGGGTTAACTTTAAGGAATAAGAGATAAAAGATTTCAGAAGTATTTGAAAATAACATTTTGATTAAATTAAATGGGGTTAATTAAATAGGGGTAATACAGTAAAATTAATCATTGAAGTTAGGTTAAATCTAGAACAATATTTTACGTTTGGGTTAACTTTAAGGAATAAGAGATAACAACTAGTTTATCCAAATAAAAGTTTGATATTGCAACACTCTCAAACCAAATATAATCTTATGCATTGGACGGAACCTGGTTTCTTACACTAGAAACTTCACGAGTCATGAATCTCAATCATTAGTTATATGAGTATTGGATTGAGATTGTAAAAGACTATTTTGATAGAAAAAGTCTTTGAGATTTTAAAAGACTTTGTAGGATTGTATTGATTCTATGAGATTTTAAAAGATTTTTTTTAAAAGACTTTTTACAATCAAGATTTATAACACAGATTTTAATGGATTCCAATGAACTTTATGGATTATAGGATTTCAAATGATTCAAAGAATTTTTACCAACCAAGTGATTATTGCTTTTCCGTAAAAAAGAAGTGATTATTGCGTAAAAAATTAATAGCAAAGTGATTAGTTTTGACATTGGGTCAAAAAAGGATAATTTGATCGACATTTTGTTTGTCTAGTGACTCATTGACATCACGCAACCCCCTATTTGTAGCATCCACTAGGAGGAGCAACAACTCACGATTGTTCGTGGACCAAGCGACATAACTATATTTGTTTTTACCCTTTTCTCTGTTATTTTCTTGTTGAATCTCCCATTTGATCAACAAACTAATTTTTTCTTTTTTGAGAAAATAAGGAGCCAACTATTTATTTCACAAGAATAATTTTTCCTAATTGTCAAAAGCAGTGACTATATAAAAAAAAAGGAGGAAAATTAAACAAGCATGTTAAACTAAAAGAGGCTAAGAAAAGCAATGATTTCCTGTAAAAATTAAACAAATCGGAAAATAAAAAAGAGGAAAAAAAAACAAGAAATTGAAATGAAACAAACACGGCATAGAGAAAAATTGAACAAAAAAAAACAACAAAATCATAAAAAGATAAATCAGTAAAAAAAACAAGAAATTGGAACCAAAAAACACGGCATAGAAAAAGACAAAAAAATCATAACAAAATCGGTATAAAAAAACAAGAAATTATAACAAATATCTATAGACTTTTGAAGTATTTAACAAAGGAAAAGAAGAAATCTAGATTGGGACAGATGACAATTTGTGTGAGATTGTTGGATGGAAGTAGTATTTACACTTTTGATTAAAAAGTCTCGCAAAATCCACTCCATCTAAGAATCCATCAAAATCTTTAGACTTTTGAATACCAAGAGACAATTTACAAATCATGAGAAATTTCAATTGAATGCCATCAGAATTGATTGCCATGAAAAAAAGGTCATGATTGTATTGATTGAATACCACAAGATTTTTTTATATTTTATAAAAGTTTTGATTGAATACCACTAAACTTTTTTATTATAAAAAAGTCTTTCAAAATCCCTTGAAATCATAATTCAATACACCCACAAAGACAATCCTTGCGTCCCTTAATCATTAGTTTCTTATGCATTGGACGGACCCTAGTTTCTTGCACTAGATTGTTCATCACATGAGTAATTCAATTTTAAATCTTAATATTTCACTAATTTTAGTCATTTCTATAATTCCTAAAATTGACACTCTCAGTCCACCAAGCCTACGCACCATCAAATCGACCCCACCCACTTAAGTTATCATGTTTAGTTTCACGGTACAAAAACAATCCTTGCAAACTCAGACATGGGAACAAACACATACTTAACATGTTTCCGTTCATCTTCAACTTGTGTTCAATTAGTCCTCTCTTATAAGTTAAATGCTGATTTTTTTCTTGAAAAATGCTAGTAGGTGTCTCAGAGCATTGATTAAGGAAATAAATATAAAAATTATTAGATTGAAGTAAATATTGATACTTCAAGGGAAAAAAAAGGTTAAAGAATTATTTCATCGAAAATACAAAATTTTTACGTTTATTTTCTTAACTAATATCCTTAGAATAATTGTTAGCACAATCCAATTTGATTACATTTTATTTGTGGTTTTTAAAAGAAGAAATAGTATTTGTTGTGAAAGTGACTCAAAATTGGAGAAATTGGAGTTCTGATGCTGTCTAATTCAGTGGCCGAACTGACTGGCTCGGTGGCCGAATTTGAGTGTTGTTTTTTGTCTGTTGGTTCGGCGAAAATCGGTGGCCGAATGGCACAATCGGTGGCTGAATTTGCCAGCAGAAAATATAATAGAAATGTATTTTAGGACCTAGATTTGTTCCAATTTTATGAGGAATACTTTTACTATAAATATAGGCTTTCTATCAGAGCAAACCTTGGAGATAGAGGGGGCTGAAATAAGGGTTTAAAAAGGCAACAACAAAACTAGGGTTTGTATGGAGTTTGTCTCTTGGCAACAAACACTAGGGTTTAAGGGTTGATTCACCTTGGGAAACACTATTAGGATTGAGTCTCTTGGTTACGGGAAGAGATTGTGGCTTTGGGTAGAATTAGGCGGAAGACTTATTCTTGTAACCCATTGATATCTCTTTTGTAAAGTTATTCATCATTATAGTGAAACGCAGAGTTGCTCTCTCCCCCAGACTAGGTCAATTTGGACCGAACTGGGTCAACAAATTCTTTTGTATTCTCTCTTTCTTTTCTCTTGTTGTTTTCTACTTTTGCTTGTGATTATAGTTGTTTCATACACTTTATTTTGGTTGCTTGACTATCACTTACTCCACACATTAAGTTTGTTATTGGTGTGATTTTCATCGAATTCACAACAGTATTAGCCATTACTTTGTCAAAATTATTTATTGCATAGAAGTAATTTCTTGTAATGAAATAATGAATAGTTAAAAGTATTAGAGACCAATAATTCTATTCAAAATAACAATATTTAGTAATTTTAAAATGATAATTAAAAAATATTGTAGGACTTTCTATTAGAGTCGCGGTGTTGGGGAAAATAAATTAGTTAAAGGATGCACAATAGTGACTTGTGGTTGGTTGAAGGTGTGGTGACTGGTGAGATTGTGATGCTGGAGTGATGGTGAGTGTAAAGGCTAGCGGAATATGATGATAGTTTTAGAGACTTTAGAAATGACTAAATTTAGGTAAAAAATTAAGAAATAAAGTTAAATTTTGAGCTCATAAAAAATTGAGAATTTTATTGGAACAAAAATTAGATTTAACCTAATAATATTTGGACCGAAGCACATAATACACAACTGCCACGTTAAACAGGTAGTTCACACGTCTCTATGAGCTTAGCTTAATTGTTGGGGATATTGCATAATATATACAGAGTCGGGTTTTGAACCTCGGACACCTCACTTATTCATTTTAAAAAGATGAATTTCTAATTACTAAGCTAAATGACCAAAAAAAGATAGTTTACACGTACGATGACCGAGGAAAAATCCAAGAAAATATTAAACAGAGTATATACAATGAGCGACATGCTTGTTTATCACTTATATTAAGGAAATAATATATTAAAGAAAAGTAATGATGATTTAATAGAGGTTCTAATGAGGTGTGTCTATTGCGGGTTGAAAACTCTTTCTAGACTCCCTCTTAAGCTTAGGCTAATTCAAACCTTCGAGAATTTCTGAAAGGACTCCGTTTAGGATAAAGTCCTAAAAGAAACAAGGTATAGTGATGTTTAAAATAAATACCAAACAGAAAATATTAACTTTGTAGTATATATCCAGACTAAAAAAAACTTCGGAGTATATATGATTGGAAAAAAGTCATTAGTGTTAGATTAAAAATGAAAAGTGACACTCATTAGGATGGCAGATGGGGTGAGGGATGGAAGTGGAAGAGACAGATGTTAACGTGGGAAGAAAAGCAGGCGGTGGAGGGTTGCGAGCAGTTAAATTCTATTGTTTTGTAGGTTGGAACTGAGGACATTTGGTCTTGGGTTCTGGAACCTATTAAAGATTTACATTTAGTGGAGTTTATCAATTGTTGTCTTTTATGGAGGCTATTGGTTGGTCATATATTTCTAAGATTATTTGAAATAAAAATTTACCTTTAAAGGTTATTTTGTTTGCTTGGGAGTTGTTCTGTAACCATCTTCCTACGAAAGACAATTTGGTTCATGGTCGTATTATTCCGGTTAATACCTTTTTTGGTTTGAGTGGCTGAGGTAATATTGAAAGTGTTGATCATCTTTTTATTTTGAGTTGTGATAGCTTTGATCAGATTTGATCTATGGTGTTACATTGTTAGGTTTGGTTTCAATTACCCCGGTACACCTTTCAGGTAACTTATTTCAGTTTGACATTTTAGTCCATTTTTCTAAATGTGTACGAGCGTCATTATATCTTATTTGATTATCTTGTATTTGAGTGATTTGAAAGGTAAACAATTCTCGCATTTTCAGGAGTAGAGAAAACTATGTACTCTCTTGTCAACAAAGTCATGTTGCTCTCTTATCGGCGGTTGAAAGCGAAAGATCCTACTTTCGTTTTTTATTTTCTTTTTTGGTGACTTAATCCTCTATTAATTATGTTTGGGAGTAATCACCTAGCTTGGATGTTTGTTTTGCCTTGTGTGCTTTGTGCTTTTCTTTTGAACTGTTCGAATTCTTTGTTTGAACTCTATTGTGGCATTTCTTATGCTTGATAGAACTTCTTGTTGATGTAAACATAATTTTATTTTGACTTGCTCAATTTTTTTATAAAAAAAAAACTTTTTTTGCGATGATCATGTCTGATTTAATTATCCCTGAAAAAAAAAAGTTTGATTTAATTAGAACTTTTTAAAAAAATAATCAATAAGTTTCCTCCGATGAAGGTCCCTTTGAGATATGTTGAGAAATAAATGAGTATCTCTCAATAAATAATAAAAACTAATTTGATTAATTAACTAAGTATATATATATGTGTAAAAATAAAAACAATTTATTGATATATAAATTTAGAGAAATGCTAACAAGTGTCCTAATGACACTCATTAACTAAGTATATATATATGTGTAAAAATAAAAACAATTTAAAATAGTAAGTTAATAGTCTTGAATTGCATATTTAATGCATTGAAAATTGAAGTGTTCGACATTTTAATGAATAATTTTTTAATTGAAAATCTTTAAAAAGTGCTCTTAAGACACTCGTTATATATGAAAATATTTGGCATTATATATGGCTTCCTTAGCGAGATTATAAGCAACCATTTCATTAAACTACGCTTAGAAAATAAATTCTAGCAACCATATTAGTCAAAATAAAATGCAAACAAAATAGTTTGATCCGGCACAAAATTAATCGGTCTCCAAACAAGAATTTATTTATTTTAATGGAGGTGAACACATGATTTTCTTATCAATCTAACCCTACACAATTCTTAGTAGATTTTCTAGCGACCTGTTTGATGTCTATTACGCTTACAAGGAAGGAAATGACCTATGGGATTTGATGATTTCTAAGTACACTTTAAAGATGTCAAAAAACAAATATTTATCATCGGTAATTAGTAATTACTACCGTTGACATATGACTGAGAATTAATATATCATGTTGCAAACCAACAAGTACCGCAAGCTGTTGGAAGAACAGAAAGCCGAAAATTTTATTCTACCATATGCCTTTGTTGCTCGAACCCTCACTGCGAAGTTACCTGGATCATGAAAGGATTACAAGAATTAGTTATACCAGATACATTAACTTTTGCTGACCAATTTTTGTTTATATTTTAGGACGGAGGAAGTAATTACCATTAATAAAACTTATCACAAAAAAAAAGCTCATAATAAATCTCAACAAAAGAGGTAGGATCACATATACAGTATATCACAATTATGTTCCTCGTGATACTATGCCCATCTTTGTGGTAAGCCAGGTCATCATGCACGTCAGTGCAAACATGGCAAGAGGAAAGACAATCCTGTTAAAGCTAACTTGGGTGAATGAGGTGAAATTATAGATGTGGTTATTGTGCTTATAATGTGTCATGTAGCTTCATTTATACACTGATACACATGTGTACGGTAGCTCCAGAGTCTATCACCCTTTTGTTCACATCAATCAGAGAGCAATGTCCCCAACAATAACATCATTTCCTTCAGCAAAGTTAGATTTATGAGGATTGTCATTCCTCTTGTGATGTCTACACTAAGGTGCATGATGATATGGATTACCACAAACATAAAACTAATTTTCTTTTGCAGGTGAGATTAGTAACATGAGGAACATAACATGTTATTACTATTATGATCATCAGGCTAATGACCAGATTTGCGATCGTACCTCTTTTTGTGAGAATTATTATGAGTCTTCAGATTTTCTTAGTATAGCTAAAGCCTGATCGCCTTGACAACCTTGCTCTTATTTCAGTTGGTACCTTCGATAATATGTGTGATTTGATCCACCAATGGCAACTACTTCATGCTGCTTGTACTTCAGTTGATTCTTGTAATCCTTCCACGATTCAGTTAACTTCTCAATGAGGATTCTAGCAACGATCACGTGGAAAATAATATTTTTCATGTTTGAATTCATCCAATATTTAATTGTTGATTTACATCTTGATATCTCTATCTCCACGGCGATCATCTGTGCCAACGGTAGTAGTTACTGATGACAAATTTCCGTTTATCAAGAAAATGAAACTCGGAATTTTGTGTATCAATCCGTAGTGAAAATTAGTATGTTTTTTTGGTTCAAATAGTATTCGACTTCAAGCATAAAGGTGAGGAGCGTTTTTTCTATACGTGCGTATAAAATATGTCGCAGGTTATGAGTGAAAGGCATTTTTGAATGCTTCTGATTGGGAGGTAAAGGAATGAAACATTGAAATTGTTTGTATGCAGATTTTTTAATGTGCACTCAAAGCATATAATTATAGGAATTTTTGGTATGCATGGGTAGTGGTTGTTCCTAATAATGAGCATGCCATGCAAAACAATAGGCTAACAAACAATGAATGTTACTGTTACTGATTGGGAGATAAGCATCATTTAGCCGAGCAAAACAAAGTTGAGAAATATGAGTTAAGATCTTCTTCATTTGTTAATGGTAAATGGATAATGTCATTTAGTGAGAGAACAATACAAATTTTTTTTTAGTAGGTTCCACTACTATATATTAATTATTTTTAAACTTTTTTGTGTCTTTATTTCACTAAATGGAAGAAATAGAGAAACTGAATGAAGAGGATCTTGACTTTAGAAATATGGCTCTATTTATGCAAAACTAGAAGCCTAAATATGCATTTAATTGGATGGTGACAATTTTGTTGTGAAATATGATCGTCACAAATCACAATCCTCTTTTCTTTTTCTTTTTTTTTTAAATATGGCTTTATTTATGCAAAACTAAATAGCGTAAACTATAGTATCAATGATTGTGTCCCTCTGTCACTCACTTGAGTACTCAACCTGTTGTTCCAATTTTCAAAATAGAGGAGAAATTTGTAATATTTATAATTAGTTAACATTTTTCTTATAATGCTCTGAAGCCAATTCCAAAGGCTGCTTACAAAAAAGCAATGGAAAAGAGGTGATTGTCAATTTGTCATCTTCCAAGAGCAAAAATTTAGAGTGGAAGATTGAGTTTGTTATCACTTTAGAGACAAATTGCTGTAAGCAAGGAAGGAACATCTTGGTGTTTGTGATGAAGCTCATCGCGCTGCATCATGTTTGTGCTAACATCAAGAGAACTTCTTTATAGGTGAAGAGAAGTTTTCATTTTCACATGCAGAAAAGTTGTGTCATTGCTAATCTTCTAAATCATAATGGTTTGTATTGGATTCCACTCTATGCGAACTGCCATAAGTTAAATTGTGGTGTAACGATAACCATGCCGTTCCTATCTAATAGAAGTCTCGGTTCTCTTTTTAAAATAGGCCCTTTAAAATAAAAACATTTTTTTTTTTGTGTAGCTAAGCTTTATTAAAAAATCAAAATTAGAAGAATTTTTAAACATGAAACGAAATAAAAAAATAAGTGAAAGAGAGGTGAAATTTACCTGACGATGTCGTTTGGATTTATTATTCCTCTGTTGTGGGAAAGGAGAAACAAATGGTTTATGTAAAAAAGAAATGATTGTTGTAATTCTTTTTATTGAAATAAATTTTCAAATTGACTGATTAAGTGATTATACAAATTGAGGGTGGTTTGGTAGCATCAGATTTATGTCTAAAAATGAGAATTATAGTCTAGAAAAAAACTCAAACGTGTACCAAAGAAAGAAAAAGAAGTAACATATATATTTTTTTATTTAAATGGGATGTGGTATTAGATTTAATTTATTTTTTTGAGACCTATGGATTTTGGAGGTCCGGCTTGATTGAGCTGCTTGCACACCCCAAGACCGGCCTGACAATAACATCTGATGGGGGTGTGCTCCGTGACAATTTTGGTAGAATTATACATGCTTTTGCTTCCAATTTGGGGTTATTCTCTACTACATTTGCTGATCCTTGGACGATTTTGTTGGGTGTCAAATTAGCTTCATAGAGAGGGACTTCCAAAAAATCATCATTAAATTCTCAAGTTTCAACGGTTATTGTCGATTAATGGTTTTCCTTTATATCACTTGCGTTCTCTTCTAAATATGAGTATTCTTTCTATATACTATCTATTAAAATTGAAGTAATATGAATTTTCCATTTTGCCTCTAGAAGATGCATTTTTGTAATTTCCTAATTATTGGATTTGGTTGTTGCCATCTCACATGTTTTATGCAATATTTTTCATTTTCTCCTTCACCAATTTTTTTTAATTATTTTCTAACTTTTATATTTTTAATAACTTTTAACTATTTTCCTATTTTTATGTTTTTAACTATTTTTCGACTTTTTTCTCCCAAACCCAGTTGCATCTACATTGCCGTTGTGGCAGATTAAGGTATTGTTTGACCCAGTTTTTTTCTAACTTCTCTACATTTTTAAGGAGAAGTTAGGTCGAACACAATATCAATTAAGTACTTACTAAAAAAAATACTTTTTTGAATGCATAAAATTGAATAGAATGAGCTTTGGCCAAAAGTTGTTGAATGTTACTTTAAAAAACTACTTCTCGACAATTTATTTCACAAGCACCTATTTTCAACTCACGCTGAGAACCTTTCCGTTTATTTTTTATTATTATATTTCAATATGTTTTTTTTCTTCCATTTAACTTTATTTTATTTTATTTTTTTGAACCGTTCCATTTAATTTCATAAGGAAGTTCCATTTAATTTTATTTTTTTTCAAAGAAATTTTATTATCTTTTTTATCACTTATATAATTAATTTAAATATCGTTTAATCATCTAACCTCACAAATATTTTTATTCACGTTGTCATTTAATGATACCAAAATATTTTTATTTTCTTTCTTCAACCTCGCGAATATACACACACACATTAACGTTTAGAGTGATATTTTATGTCCGTCTATCTATTTTTTTGTTACAGTAATGCATATCATTTTTTTAGTGTTGCTTGGTTGAGTGCTACCTGACCGATTTTTTTAATAACTATTTTCCAAATTTTATATTTTTAAAAACTTTTAACTATTTTCCAATTTTTTTATTTTTAACTATTTTTGAATTTTTCTCTCCCTAATTCAATTGCTTCTACACTGCCGTTGTGGGAGATTGAGATACTGTTTGACCCGGTTTTTTTCAACTTCTCTACATTTTTAAGGAGAAGTTAGGTCAAATACAATATCAATTAAGTACTTACTAAAAAGGGTACTTTTTTTAATGCATAAAATTGAATGGAATGAGCTTTGGTCAAAAGTTGTTGAATTCTACTTCAAAAAATTACTTCTCGACAATTTATTTCACAAGCATCTCTCTTCAATTCACGTTGGGAACTTTTTCTTTTATTTTTTAATATTATACTTCAATATGTTTTTTTCTTTCATTTAATTTTTTTTAAACCGTTTCATTTAATTTTTTTTAAGGAGGTTCCATTTAATTTTATTACCTTTTTTTCAAAGGAATTTTATTATCTTTTTATCACTTATATATTTAATTTCAATATCGTTTAATCATCACAACCTCACAAATATTTTTATTCACACTGTCATTTAATGATACCAAATATTTTTATTTTCTTTCTTCAGCCTCGCAAATATATACACACACATTAGCGTTTAGAGTAATATTTTATGTGTGTCTTTTTTTTTGTTACGCTAATACTTATAGTTTTTTTTGGCGTTGCATAATGCATATGATTATTTTTATAAAATTTTGATTTTAATTAAAAGTAAAATTGTAGATGTCTTTTCTTCAAAAAAGGTATAGATGCCTAAAAAAATT
>Ga0228710_1012489_pt1 | contig 10512 bp, 5 predicted proteins | sample MedpolnodulmetaG_FD_177995 | JGI IMG/M metagenome (GOLD analysis project Ga0228710, IMG submission 177995) | Root nodule microbial communities from Medicago polymorpha collected in Santa Monica, California, United States - pink nodules | ecosystem: Host-associated > Plants > Roots > Nodule... | reverse complement strand
GAATTGGCCCCTTTTTTTTTTTTTTTTTTTATCTATTGTGTGTTGTTTCACCCTTTCCAGAAGTTTACTTTACGATTTGAACTTTTGATTTCTGAGTTATTCGATGACAATTCCAACCATAGTATATTTACACTCCCCCAATTCACTTATTGGTAAACAGTTTTTGATAGCTAACTATACAAATGGAATCAACAACCAGTTAAAATGGACAGCCATTTGTAACTATTTTCTTTTCTTGTGTTTCGTCCAATTAAATGCAAATTTACTTTAAAAAATAGTTATATTTAAGATTAAAAAATCCATTTAATAATGTTACCGTTCTCATTTGTTTTTTTTTTCTTTTCTGAGAGAACTGTTCTCATTAGTTGTTAATCTAAGATTTGTTTCTCAAAAAAGAACTCCCTTTTTATATAGAAAAAAAAGTGTCCTTTGTCGAAAAAATAACGAAACTTCCAAAGTAAACTTATTAAAAAAAAATGATAAAACGAACATAGATAAAAGTACAATAACACTTGATAAAGAATACACGTGGGACACAACAAATAATCATAAATTATTATAATCGTAATAATAACTAAGAATAAGAAATTGAGTAAAATGGGGAAAAAATCCACAGGAAAGTGAATATAAGTCCAAACTTCCCCTGCATGATGAAAGAATGATAACGGAACCATGCAAGGCAAGACCTCAATTCACTTCTCCGGTCTCATTCACTCAAGCCTCCATGCTTTCGAAGCTGCATTTTGTGAACAACAACAAAAACATTGAAATTCATCTGGTTGATTGCATGAAAATTGTATAAAGTGACAGCTATTTCTTTATGTTAGACAATCAATATCAAGAAGTCATAAGTTTTGAAACCATATTAAGTTTTTAATATTAGTTAGGTCTAACTTATCCTTATAAAGTTGATTTGTAAGACGATAAGTGCGACTCTTTGTAAACTCATTTCATACCTTATCTATATCCTATGTATACTATGTTTGTACCATTCAAAATCACGATTGGTTAGACAAATCAATTATACCTAAAAACTAATATTTCCAACTTATGGTGTAACATATCATCAATTCTCAAATTTATTTATATATGTACACGCAAAAACAATTTTGATCCGAACATCTTATTTTGAAACAACAAAGATTAGTATCGTTAGTTTTATGTTTCGGCGGGATATCAAACAATCAACTTCTTTATCAATCTACTCCTTAGCATCTCCACTTAAACCCCAAAACCATCACAATAAATTATTTTCAATTTTGATCAAAACTATTTAAACATAAATCATTTTACATTCAATCAAAATCAAATTTATAAAACCAATTAAGGCAAAATCAATTTTTGTCACAAATTATCACACACTTAGTTTGTAAACCATAAAAATTCTCTTCAAGTATTTGTCAAACATCTACATGGTTAAGAAAGTGTGTTAATTTACCTTGAGTTGAGACTTTCCAATCACTAGTATCATAACCAGCAGCCCAAAAGAAATATCCACCTAGTTTAAGAGCTTGAGCAAACCCAACCTTAACAGAAACCGTAAACGGATCATCATACCCGATCCAAGTACTCCCACTATACGAATAAACCGATCCGGTCTCCTTGTCATACACCACTTTTGCACCCATTTGTTTATTAAAATCCACAACTTGAAAATACGCCATTCCACCATCAACTCCAGGACCCGGCCCAACATTCGGTGCCCCGATTCCATGCACATTCGGATCTTGAAGCTTCCAACTCTTCCCATAAAGAGGCATACCCATAACAATCTTTTCCGGAGCAACCCCGCTCCGGATCCATGAAAACAACCCACTCACCACACTCACATTACTTTTCGAGTCAAACATTCCAGATGGAGCCCCAGTCACATTACTACGCGACCCGAGAAGATCATAACTCATAACATTAACCCAATCCAAATTCTTGTTAATAGAATCAACAGGATACATCCGCGGTTCACCGGAGAGGAAAAAATTCATGGCAAAGTAAACGGCGGCGGTGAGAAGCAAAGGTGGCCGGCCGGTGGAGGCTGCTTCGTCGGAAATTGCTTTTCGCCATTGGAAAAGCAATTCTCCAAGGTCATTCATTTCTTTTGTGGTTTCAGGAAACTCCCAATCAAAGTCGATTCCATCGAATCCAAACGTTCGAGCTACTTCGATTGTGGAGTTGATGAAGGTAGCACGTGCCGTGGGGTCAGAGGCGATGAAAGCAAAGAGTGTGGAATTGCTAGTTGCACCTCCAATGGAAAGGAGGGTAGGAATGGGAGGGGTTTTAGTTTTGAAAGTGTTGGTGAAAGTAGTGAGGGAGGTGGCTACAGTTGTTGAAACTTCTTCTAGCTTATAAGTGAATTTGTTGGGTGAAACAAAAGCGTAGAAAATGTGAGTGAAAAGTGATGTATCTATGGAAGATGGAGGGAAAAGTGGGTTTTCCATCCAGTATATGCCTTTCACACGTGTGGTTGATGGTGATGGTGATGGTGTGCTTGTGGAACTTTTGGTGGCTAGGGCTAAGATAATTAATACTAATGTTAGGAACTGTTTGAGTTTGAGGAAGTTTGCCATGACAAAATCTATATAATGTTTTGGTTATTTGTGGACTATTTTTGCTTAATGATGAGGTAGTTACAAGGAACATATATATAGCACTATGGATTTGGATACTATATATAGTTAAGGTGAAGGGTGTGTTCAACATTCTTAAGTGGGAATAATGGCGTGTCACTCTTGTTGAAAAGCTGGCATAATCTTTTGTTATTGGTTCGAATCAAATCTCGACTCAAAGGTTCCTGCGTTGCATGGAAGACTCGAAGGAAATGGTTGACAATCATTACTATATTCTTTTTAATCATTATAGGTAGAAAATGTTCCCCAATTACAACAAATTTTGGTTGAGATTTTTTTAAAGGATATTGCAAGTTATAGCGAAACATCAAACCCGGAACTATCCATCCTTCGACTGTTTGACATTAATCATACTTAAGTGGCCTTGAGTTTAGAATATCATCTAATCTAACTAAATCTTTAATCTATTCTATCTATCTCTATTTTACGTGGCCACCAAACTTGTCAAAGAGTATGTGAGGATGTAAACAGTAAATATAATCGTGATCACACAGCCGTCCATGGCCCTTTGGACTAATTTTATTCAATTATTATTACAATTCGGTTTAGGAACTTTCTTTTCCTTTAAACAAACAACAAAATACATGCGTTTGTTTTTCTGTACGGAATGAAATATAATTAGCTCAAAATCCTCCAATGATTGATTAATCGTTTAGTATTAATACTCCTCCATCACAAAATATGAGCTTCTTTAACAAATCATTTGTCCAAATTTATAAGACCGCAAATGTTTTTTACCACAATATTTCTATTTAATTCACATATTATGTTCTGAGTGAACAATAGATTTGTCCTCGTCAACATAACTCAGTTGGCAGGGACATGCATTGTCATATGCAGGGGCGGGGTTCGAACTCCGTATACCTCACTTATTAACCTTGAAAAAGGTGAATTCTAGCAACTAAACTACTTGAAGAAAAAAAAAGAAAGATATGACAATGTACCAACACAAACTCCTTTTTGAGGAGATGACCTTTGTGAATAAATTTATGGATTGAGTAAAATGATACAAATTGTAGACAATTTTAACTATAGTAAGATGTAACCATTTAAACTGGACATGCATTTTAATTTATGCATTTTAAACTGGACATGCATTTTTACTGTTTACACAAACTCCTTTTCGAATAGTAAGATATTTAATTGGACATGCATTTTTTTTTTTTAACGTTAATAACTTATGAGACTAAAATGTAACCAACAAATAATTTAAGGGACCAAATCATTAATTAAGCCTAAATTTAACTACTTCATCCATCCCTTAATACTTGACACAGTTGACCTTATTACGCATGCCAATGCATAATTTTGAGCTTAAATATCTTGAATAATATATTAAAAAAAATTATGAAAATTTGAGATTTTGAAAATACTCATCGAGACAAATCTTACGACATCTTATATGATATTATTTATCTTTGTATATTAGTAAAAAAATATGGTCAAAGTAAGTTAGGTTAAAATTACACATTTTCAAATGAGTCATTTGTTGCTAGATGGAGGGAGTATATAAAGTTTTGGGCTTCATTCAGATTTAAAAAAACTCGTTATTAATGAGATTATACTGTGTCCAATCGTGGCCAAGTGGTATTAACTTAATTGGCTAAGAAGGACGGTATACAATAGCTTTGTTTAGCTTTCCTGAAAAAAAGAATAGCAGCTGTGTGTGAACTGTGGTCTGTGAGCAATCGTTATAGGAGGAATTTTGAATTTGACTTAAACTTTGGGGACAAAATGATTTGTTTTGCCTTTTTAAATATTATTTTGGGAACTGCCTTGTTAAATATTAGATGTTACTTTAGGTTGTCTCCTACTCCTAGCATATTATAAATTAGTTAGTACTTTAGGACGTCCTTCCTTACATTCAAGAAGGCGGAACTAATTTAAAATTAGCTTTTCTAGTCGTACAAACCAGCAAGTCTACTAATTAGACATACTTGGTAAAGATACATATGCATGTACGGTAGCAAGTGGATCCATCCATCCATTAATATATCATTTTAAAGTTGTGCCATAAAAAAATTATTTTAAAGAATTCTAATATTTTGATACCTATACCTTCTCCCACACCTCTACTAGTTTTCATAATTCCTCACCTTTTCTCTATTTCTTTAATTTCCTATATCTCTCTTCCTAATTTACCATTTGAGTTTATATCTATACTGTATATATGAAAAGAATAAATAAATTCCGGGGTGACATTTTTCTCACCTATTTTATCATTCATTTTTTTTGGTTACATTTTATCATTCATTTAAGCTATTGTCTTTACTACTTTATCATTTAATAATATTATTTAAAATATTAATTAAAAATAAATCTCATTAAAATAGAACAATATATCTATAAACGAATACATGAATTTGAGCTGGGTTTTTTCAATTATACCTTTAAAAAAACTTGACTATAAGAATGTTATTTTGTTTTTGTTATTAAAAAAGATAAGACTTTATATTATATTTGTTATATTGTTGATGATATTGAAAAGATAAGTATGATTAGTTACAATATGAAAGTGCAAAATATCTAATATCAATACCTATAATTTTAATCAAAATCAAAATATTTTTCATCAAAATTTCATAAAAAATATTGTTCGTAATTTATATACATTAGTGCAATAAAAAGAGTGGACATACGGACACAAAGTTCCCTTCTGAACGCTAGCAGCAATAATAATAATAATAATAATAATAATAATAATAATTTATATCTATACTATATATAAAGAGAATGCATGGTTTTAGGCTAAATTTTTCACTTCCAATTATACTCTTAAACAAATTTGACTATATTATTTTGTTGGTGTCGTTCAAAATGATAAGAATTTATATTATATTTGTTTTTTTTTTATTCTTGGTATCATTGAAAAGATAAATATACTTTGTTACAATATGAAGTGCAAAAAATCTATTATCTATATCTATAATTTTAATCAAAATTTCATAAAACTATTGTTCATAATTTATACACATTATCACAATAAGAAGAGCGAACATACGAGCACAATAATAACACCATTTACACGTAGTAGTTTCAATTTACGTCATATCATCTCACTGCTCATAACCAATCGATAATGCAACGCAAAAAGGAATTTGCATACACTTAAAAATAAATATCGTGTTAGCTAAAATTGGTGGACAGGCGATTTAGAAAAATATCCCTCAAACGAGAGCAAGTTAAGCAAGCGTTAATATAGTTGAATGAGTGTCATTCAAATCTCTCTGGAGTCTTTTGAAGTATATATACAAAGGTAATGAAGACATTAGACTTAGTCAAAGCTCAATGAAAATGGATAATTAAGCATTTAATTCATGCTCCACGATCGTAGCACATGGGCACGTTATGTGGACATTTGTGCACATGTAGATTATATTAATGGATTACGCCACTAAGTAGAAGATTGCAAGCCGAATGTGGGGAGCTTGTATCCCTCACTGGGAGAACGCTTAGGCATTACCCATGATGTTAATCTCTGTAGGTCACATCATTTTGATCATTAGGACTAGTGTTCACCTCTAAATACTAGACTTGTACATTTTATTTGACACACACAATCAATCAAACAGACTATTTAAATCATTCGATTTCTTTATCTTTATTTTATGCATTTCTTGATTTAGTAGCTGAAAACACCATGCTTAACGCTCCTAGAAGTAATTAGAAAATCCATAGCTGAGGGATATATAAAGTTTCTTCATCATCATAATTGCTTGGAGAAATAAAATCATGACTGAAAGTTATTAACAAATACCTTAGTTAACTTCCAAGTTCAACAACAGTTCCATAATTGTTTTTTAAAACATTAAAGAACACACAAACAAATACGTACCAAAGTATTACACTAAGAATATAATATTTTATAAAGAAAACACGTAGGACACTACAAAGAATCATAAATTACAATCATAACTTAAAATTGAGTGAAATGGGGGAGAAAAAAATCCACTGAAATGTAGAACATTCCCCCTTCATGCTTTCTTCAATGAACTTCCACTACATAAATGATGAAACAATTGACAACGGAACCATGCAAGTCATCACAGGTCTGAATTCACTTCCTCAGTCTTATTCAAACAAGCTTCCAGGCTTTGGAAGCTGCATTTTCTCAACAACAACAAAAAAAGACATGTTAATAATAATGAATATGCACTCATTGTGTAAAATTATTTTATACCACATTGAATTATAACTCTTAAATTAGTTATATCATGTTCGTTTTTAAACAAAGACAATTATGTTCTATTGTTCATCCCTAATTGATTAGTTTAGTTATTACTCAATGCACTAAATGTTTAATTTACCTTGAGTTGAGATTTTCCAATCAGTAGTATCCAAACCTGCAACCCAAAAGAAATAGCCACGAAGTTTAAGAGCTTGAGCAAACCCAACCTTAATAGATACCGTAAATGGATTATCGTATCCTATCCACGTACTCCCGCTATACGAATAAACGGAGGCAGTATCCACGTCATACTCCACTTTAGCACTTGTTTGTCTATTAAAATCCAACACTTGGAAATACGCCATTAGACCACCATTAACCCCAGGACCCGATCCAACACTCGGTGCCCCGATTCCATGCACATTCGGATCTCGGAGTTTCCACGACTTCCCATAAAGTGGCATACCCATAACTAACTTTTCCGGCACAACCCCACTCTGGATCCATGAAAGCAACCCACTCACCACACTAACATTACTTTTCGGGTCAAATGTTCCAGATGGAGCCCCGGTTTTATTACTCCGTGCCCCATGAAGTTCATAACTCATAACGTTCACCCAATCCAAATTCTCGTTAATAGAATTAACCGGATACATCCGTGGTTCACCGAAGATGGAAAAATTCACAGCGAAGTAAACAGCCGCGGTGAGAAGCAACGGTGGCCGGCCGGTGGAGGCGCCTTCTTCGGAAATTGCTTTTCTCCATTGGAAGAGCAATTCTCCGAGGTCGTTCATTTCTTTCGTGTTTTTAGGAAACTCCCAATCAAAGTCGATTCCATCAAATCCAAACGTACGAGCAACGTCGATTGTAGAGTTAATGAAGGCGGCACGTGCGGTGGGGTCGGAGGCAATGAAGGCGAATAAGGATGAATTGCTACCTGCACCTCCAATGGAGAAGAGAGTAGCTGCAGGAGGGGATTTGATTTTGAAGGTTTTGGTGAAAGTGTTGAGGGATAAAATTTGAGAAGATGAAATTTCAAGCTTGAAGGTGTTGTTGTTGGGTGTGAGGAATGAGTAGAAGATGTGAGTGAAGAGTGATGTGTCTATTATAGATGGAGGGAAAAATGGATTTTCTAACCAGTAAATACCTTTCACACGTGTGATTGATGATGATGATGATGATGATGGTGATGGTGTGCTTGTGGAACTTTTGGTGGCTAGAGCTAAGATAATTAATGCTAAAGTGAGTAACTGTTTCAGGTTGAGGATGTTAGCCATGACAAAATCTATATAATGTTTTTGTTAGATTTTGTTGTTTTTGCTTGAGGGGTGAGTTCTGCTAGCTATAATTAAGGAACATATATATAGTTAAGGTGAAGGATGTCTGTACATGTTCTACTTCTACATTCTTAAATGCCGTAATGTTTTGTTATTGGTTGCTTTTGGTTCAAATTAAATCTCAACTCAAAGGTTTCCGTGTTGCATGGAAGAACCAGAATTGGAAATGGTTGACAATCATTTAAGAATATTTTATTCACACATCAAAACTTAACAGTATTAGCAGGGTGTTTAATTGAATATTTATTAGAGGACGGTGAAATTCATTCCAAAATACTCGATTCTTAAATCGAATATTGAGTTTTGAAAAGAAAAATAAAATTAGATACCATATATTCTATATGGTTTCTGATTTTATATTAATTTTGCTCTCATAAAAATTTGAACACGCTTAAAATATGTGTGCTTTTGGGGATACAATGTTGAATCTAATTGAGTTCAAAGTATTTAAGGGTTTGTCTAATGACTACTATGAATATCTCAAAAAAGGTCAAATAGAACTTTTATCATTTTTATTTTTTGTAAAAAATAAATTTATAGTATACAAAAGGAGGAAAACATGTAGTAATATATTTTACTAAAAGTTACTAAAAATGGTAATGATTTGAACTTGGACCATCTTTTTTTCTTCTTCTTAAATGTCCATAATAGATGCACTCGCGACATATTCCATATTGTCTATTTTTTTTTATGTTTTTAGTAAATCTTTGAATTTAAAGTTTTGTTCGTGATGAATCATACATTATGTGAGAATATCTCTTCTAATAATAATTCAAACTTTAGTCCATTATATTATAAAATTCTAATTCCTTTTCTTTGACTGAACCTCCTACATGTGTTAGCAAATCAATTGGTTTGGTTTTTTACAGTAATTACTTATGAATTTTGAAGCAAATCAAACCAGTGAAAAACAAGTAAGTTGGTTTGGTTTGTTTCGACCGGGTTGATATCTTAAAAAAACTTAAGAAAATTATTTTCAAATATCTAAAAATTAGCAATGTTTGTTTATTGTTTATTCAAACATAATGGATATTTTTTTTTAGGGAAATTTAACCGGTGCCTCCGGGGCACTGGTTAAGGATATGAAAAAGGAAATTATATTGTAGTTAATGCATTGAAATTGTGTAATTAATTTATAATAAAGTCAAAAACAGTTTCCTTTTATGGTAATAATTCCCTTTTATAGTATGCTTAACCAGTGCCCCGGGAGCACCGGTTAGACGGACCTTTTTTTTTTATCTTTATACAAATGAATTAATTTAATTGGTTTGAATCTTTAGATTCATCTAATCATTGATTTGTTTCTTACACCTTATTGAATAGTATTAGTGCCAAATGATATTAACTTATGGCTAATTAAGGATTGTATATATCTTTGTTCGGCTGTGTGTGAAGTCTAACCTGTGAACAAGAGTTTGACTTGAACCTTGGTGATAAAATATGACTTCCATATTAAATATTAGATGTTAATTTAGGTTGTCTCTTAGACTTATAAATTAGTTGTTACTTTAGGCCGTCCCTCCTTACATTAAAAAAGGTGGAACACATTTATTTAAAATTAGCCTTTCTAAATATTGCAAGTTGTACAGACCAGCAAACAAGTTTACTAATTCTACTGCTAGTGGATTCATTAATAAATCATTTTAAAGAATTCTCATAATAATGGTTTTTTTTCTTCAATAAGTAGAGATTCAAGAATATAATGTCTAGCTACACCATCATTGTGAGCAATGAGTGATAGGTGTAAAATGTAAATATGACTACTTTATAGCAACCATATTTATTTTCCGTCAAAGGAATTCAACATGGGTGTTTTCAAAATAAAGAATATACATAAAGTTCTACATTCATCTAAGACGTAACCGATGGAAATGAAAAACAATTTCTTTTCACAAGAGTGAAAACTATGCATCTTCTGTGACATTGCTTGATATAGTCCCAAATTCTTACACGACCTAAACTAGATATCACATTAACTACTAAAATATGATTATCGACAACATTATCTTGGTAACATTTGAGAAATTGTAACATCATTGATTGAAGAGAATTTGAACCCAGATTTTAATGTATCCACCTTATCTTCTTCATGTTTTTTCATCGAAAAAGCAGGCATGTTTGGAGTACCGACATATGCATTTTCATTCTTGAGCAGTGAATCAACTTCTAACATGGAAGGTCTATCTTTCGAGTTCTCTTGAACGCACAAAAGAGCTACTTGCATGCATCTCATGATTTTACAATGCGATGTTGAATCATCCAATGAAGGGTCAACAAACTCCATTCCTCTCCCTTCCCTCCACAGCTCATATGCCTGAAAAATGAAATAAAAAATTGGTTATATGTTTTAACATCAAGAAAATTAGTAAAGATCTTGTGCAAG
>Ga0228710_1012484_pt1 | contig 10516 bp, 2 predicted proteins | sample MedpolnodulmetaG_FD_177995 | JGI IMG/M metagenome (GOLD analysis project Ga0228710, IMG submission 177995) | Root nodule microbial communities from Medicago polymorpha collected in Santa Monica, California, United States - pink nodules | ecosystem: Host-associated > Plants > Roots > Nodule... | reverse complement strand
TATTATATATATATATATATATATATATATATATATATATATATTTATCTCTACACAATAATTATCACGTACCTTCTTTATTAAATGAATCATAATGCCCCTTTTTTCTTATCTTGCGAGTGAAGAGGGAAATGTACACATTCTATAGACGTTAGAGAAATGTCTATAGTGGTGCTTTGCCCTATCTTTCACAAAAAAAAAGGGTTAACTATGTTTTTGATCCTTATAAAATTTAGATCTTTTAAATTTAATCTTTACTTAATTTTAATAGTTCTTTAGTTCCTATAAAAAAAATTCTACAGTCAGTTAGACTTTATAGATGGATTCAATCAAATGTCATTATATACTAGACTAGATATTTATATATGAAGGTATAATTAAACAATGATATTGAAACACCCTAAATTTCCACACCACTTTCTCTTATCACTATCTATGAGGAATGCTAGCAACACACATTCTAACACACACTTTTCAACACACTCTCTTTGATTGGTTAAAATTCACATGGGTCCCACCAAATCATGTGGGTCCCATATAAATTTGGTGGGTCCCATGTGAATTTTAACCAATCAAAGAGAGCGTGTTGAAAAGTGTGTGTTAAAATGTGTGTTGCTAGCATTTCTCCACTACCTATATACACACATTTGGGGTGTCTAGCAAATATTTTCTATAATCAAATGCTTTGCACATTTTTTTACGGTGTATGATGGTAAATAATTTTTTTTGTCTCATATGTGCAGTTGAGATGTTATAGCCGAAGGAACACAAAAATAAGTTTATGGTTCATGGCTTTGATCATCTAACTTTAAACTAATTGGTCAAACAAGGTTGAACGAGGTTTTAGAGAGTCAATGTATTGTTATCATATATTTGGCCTCATTCTATGTATGACAAACATACATAGCAATGTTATGGAGATACATCTTACATTTATGTATTCAATTGTGGGATTGTGCCAATAATCACTTTGTAAATGAAATTTGGTGATTGCTCTTCTCACACCCTTTATATGCTCAAAACTCACTAGTGAAATCAGGGGTTTAAGATAGAGTTTTTAGAGATTCAAGACCGCTGTTGTATCCCCCGGTATTGTAAGTCTTATATACAACACCTATTTTAAATTCGGATAAAAACAACCAATCATATCTATTTTGTGTAAAAACGTATGTGATATTTGTATATATAACACCTCTTTTACATCAAAGCAGACGTAAAAACTCATATATAACACTGCTATAAATAAAAAAACATTGTGAAAAGTTGTATGAAATGGTTTTAACTAGTTTTAAAACTAATGTTTTAACATTACGTTTATTGCTAAAAATATGCATAGAAACTTCCTAAGTTTCCAGTAAAAGAGGATAATTCCTAATAGATATCATCAGACGGGTCTCCAAAGTAGTAAGCAACAACAGACGATGATGACGAATAAGGACACGAGTTTCATATTTTCCTTTCCAATTCAAAACACTCCTACTATTCCATGGAAGGATAGATAAGTCCGTGAAAGCATCCATAAATAATCTCATAGGAGTAAATGGCACGCATGTTAGCCACACGTTTTTGTATAGCTATAGTCCCTCGTGTTCCCCTAGATCTAAAGATACCTAATGTTGTATGCTAAAGATTTTTGTCATAGATCAATTTGATTTCATGTTCGTCCAAATCACGAGATATGTCATCTTCTTGAAGGCTAGAAGATTAGTTGGTTTTTGATGCTTATGATGATCATATAGAGGGATACATTTAATATTGGTTAAATTATCTTCTTGGTGTGGAGAGGGAATGACTTTGTGGGAAAGGTAAAGGGTGTGGTTAATGTGAGGTGAGGTATTACAAGAGCTAAGTGGAGAAGTGGGGGTAATGATTTTGTGTTGGGTTTGTTTATATGTATCAAGTGTGCTATTAGCATGGCGTCAATTAGGAATGTTTCCAAGGCTAATGATTGATTGTTGGTCCTTATGAATTTCTTTAATGCTTATGACTTGTTGAGACTTCATGACAAGATCATCATGGACATTTTGGGTTCTACAATATTTTGAGTCGGCTAAGATTTTGTTGGGTTGTTCCACTTTATGCGCATGTGGTCTAGGAGGCAATGGGTAAGATCATCATGGACATTTTGTGATCTACGATATTTTTTTTCTCCTTAGACAATGAACCACTCTCCATGGAAAATATTTTTCTCATTATTAGGGACATTAGAGGGGGTGTTGATTAACTGATTGTTTGTAACATATTTTGTTTGCATTTGATTGTGAGTGTAGTTTGAAGACTTGGGCTTAGAAATACGTTTTAATAGTTGAGTCGAGCTGCCATTAGGGTTTAGTGCCGACACCGCTTTGTTTTTCTTCTCAGTGCAGTCATGTTGAAGATAACCAAAGCATCCACACATTGTTCAAATGATGTGAATACCTTCACATCTCACCTTATACCAATGACCATTGAGCCAAAGTTTATCAACAATGGCGAGAGTAAGATCAACCACCACACATACAGAGGAAAATTTTCTATGCTCTATCTTTAAATTATTTATCAATTTCCATGGGACGACCAGTAGCAGAGGCCACACCAAGCAAGAAGCTTTCATCATATTAAACCAAATTGAGACCATGGAATCGAATTCAAATGATTGTACGCTTGTCTTTTGCTTCCGGCAAGGCAAATTCCAGGGACCAATGAATGAATGCTAAATAATGATTAAAAAAATCATCCAATAAAGACCATAAAAAATAACTTTTTCTTTAGTGCTTTATCAAATTTTACAATGTAGAATCCATTATCATTATCCATTATACCAAATCCTATAGATTATTATTTACATGTTCGTTATCGTTACTTTCATTAGGCTCCAGATACTACTTGTTTAATAATACTATTTTATATGATACAGGGAGCTATATTGAAGACAATATAGTCTTATGTTATTTATGAAAAGTTTACGACTAATCATTTGAAGAACCATTGTTTGACGTGTTTTTCTTAAAGAGACTAAATACAAAATTTGATATATTTATAAAGAATAGAAATACATTTTTTTTAAAATAAAAACTAAACTAGCTAGCCCACTAAAATTGACACCAAGATAAATCAAACCTAAGAAATTAAGACCTTAAGAGGAACACACTCTAAAGTCTTAAACCAACATCAGTGAATCAAAGGAATACAATCTTTTTCATTTAATTATTATTAATTCAAGTTGCACTAATTATCATTTTACAACTGTTCACTAACAAATTTGAACTATATTCAAAGATGTTACAAGACTTTAATAAATTAGAAGCGTTGAATTACACTATACTTACTTAATAATTAGAAAAAATCATCTTATAAAATCGAATTAAAAAAAAGTTTTAAAGCGAACCAAAAACAAAGGTTATAATGTAGCAAGAGGAGACTTCCAGTTCATTCACTCATTTGCATTTTCCAGAAGCTTTCTTCACCTTTTCTCGTTATGCCTTATTGATTGATTTTGTTGTTGTGAATTATTATGTGTTCGACTTGGTTTTTGTTTGTCATATGATTTTTTTTGGTTAAAATGCACTTTTGGCCTCCTATGTTTGGCTCTGTAGCAATTTTGGTCTCTTATTAAAAAAAAACACTTTCCAGCCCCCCAACTTCATCCCCTTTTGCAACTCATAGGCCCCCTCTAATTTTGACCGGGTCAAAGTTCAAGTGGTCAGACGCCACGTGGCTAATTTCTGAATTAATAATAAAAAATGACACATATTTTTGAATGAAATTAAATAATTAAAATAAATTAGAAAAACACCCAAAAATTAAAGGCAAATTCTACGGTACACCCAACATATTTGAGTGTATCGGTACACCAAACCCTTAAATTTATAGTTAAATGAGTTGTTTTTTGAAGAATTTTTTTATTTTTTTATCATTTATAATTATAATGATTAAATCTTATTCACAAAAAACGTCAACGAAATAAAAATTGAATTTTTTTTAATTTTTATCACTCATAATAGAGAACTTTGATTATTTTATACGATAATATGTAAAAAATTTACCATGATTCTTATAAACAACGAATGATGTGTTTTTCTTATGAAATGATATCTTCTAAAATATAAATACCGTTAAATAAGTATTTATTTCATAAAATTGATTGTTAATTTATAAATTTAGGAAATAAGAGTACCGGTACACCTCAATTTACGAGTGTACCGTAGAAGTTCCCAAAATTAAAAGAAAAAAAGCAAAAAACTCAAATTAAACACAACAAACCCATTCTCTCCCTAACCTTCAATTTTTCCCCAACTAACCTTCAATCTACACTCTTCTCTCTCCCGCCGCGACGAACCTTGGCATGTCGATGAAGAGGGGTAGCAACCGTTAAGCAAATAATAGTTGAATCGTGGAACAATTAGGATTAGCAATGAGAACACCTGTTCCCATTCCAACCTTAATCTTCTCCATTGCTTCTGGATTCACTTCAGGTATCACCAACGAAACATTCTCATCCATTCGAAGCGCAGAGCTATTATCAACAACTATGGTTCCACGATTCACCGCAATCGGACCAAACTCTTTACTGATTGACCCACCTGCGCTGAAGAGAGCAATGTCGATGCCGTCGAAACTCTCTGTCGTCAGCTCCTCCATCACGTACTCTTTATCTTCGAAGGTCATGCGGCGGCCGGAGGAGTGCTTTGATGTGAGCATTTTGATGGAGCTGTATGGGAAGTCGCGGTCGTAGAGGACAGAGGCGATGGTGGGTGCGTTTTCTTGGAGGGACTATCAATAAAGAGAAAGGTGTTTTGGCGGAGAGATCAAATTAGCAATTAGGGTATTTTAGGAGGAATTATTCTGCAGTTCAGTTGAGTTGAAGAGAAGCGTAATCAAAGATTTCTTTTGTGAGAAGAGGATCAGATTGGGAAGCAATGAGTTTTTGGACTCTAGTTGGAGAACCAATTGGAGAAGAAGAAAGGACACACATACAAAAATTGGGGTAATACGCGGGTCTTGATTACCAAACAAAGATCAGGATTTCACAATTATTGATTCATGGTTAAATTTCATCGTAATCAATTTTCAAATTAAAACAAGGAATTTCAATTGAAGAGATAAGAAATTTTGGGATATAATAATGTTGCAGCAACACACACAATGAATTCTCCCAAAAACATTGATTATCCATACAATTTACGTTCAAGCTTTCTTCGCGATAAACCAAATTGGTTAAGTGAATATATATCGACTTAATAATAGGGTAGTCGATTGTAAAATAATTAGGGTTTATACACACTAGCCATAACTGTATCTATTTGGCTCTGATACCAATTGATAAATGTTGTAAGACTTAGGTATGGATCACTAGATACAAGTTATAGCATATCATCAATAATAAAGAATGAATAAAGAAATTGTGTACTTTGAATTAGGTTGATGAAGGATAACCGCCGACAACGCTGACAACTATGAGAGGCATAACTACCCTCATTCTGTCTAGCTTTAGGTTTTCACAATGTTGTTCAGAATAGTTTAACCGTCTAATGGGATGATGTTTAAATAGCTAAAGGGCTAAGGGCATGGACCTCTCATTGGGCTGAGCTAAATGGTCCAACTCATCACAGTCTATTTAGAAAGAATAGCACAATCACACATATTCATCAATTAATTAGTGCTTTAACACAATAGACCATAATTTATATTATAACATTAACTTATAATAATTTATTATTGTCAATCCATAATTGATTAATTAAATAATTAATCCAACATTCCTATCTCATTATCTTGAATATTTACATGTTTGAACTCTACTAAACAAAAGGATTTAGTTTGCATTCATTTATGAAACTATATAGTCCCAAACAAATTAGCAGAAATCATTTGTTTGATTATCTTTATTTATTTATTTTTTTGTGTAAATCCCTACAACATATATGCCTTTTTTTGTCCCCTTTGTAATATGTCCTTACTCTAAAAATACAAATTATCCTGCAACATCTTTTTACATGAAAGGTCGTTGTAACCTCTTTTCACCTTCTATATGAGTACAAATTATATTCCACTTCCCTTCGTATTAATTGTACCTTTCAACCTCTCTTCACCTACTCTCCTTACAACTTCTTCCCTTCACTTTCAATAAATGTGTCTTTCTATCTCTCTTCATCTACTTTATAATACAAAGTTACCTTCAAAGTCCCTTCACACTATAAATACTAGGGGTGGACAGCAGACGGGTTCGGACGGGGTTCGGGCTCAAAACCCAAATCCGAACTAATCCGCGGGTGACAAATCCACACCCAAACTCGACCGTTTATTACAGCGGTTTACGCGGTTGCGGTTTATCGGTTTCATCGGTTCATTCAGTCGGATTTACGCGGGTTTAAAGAAGAAGGAAAAAAAAACTAAAACCCAGATCCATTGACAAGAGAAGAGAAGAACGTGAATTTGTTTAGAAAACTCCAAGTAGTTAACAGATGTCTATATTCCATTTGTAACAATCTTCTCATGGGAGACTCAACAAACTTGTGGATGTTGTGATTTCTGAGTGCTTGTCACAACTTTGCATCCTTGATAGCTCTCTGTGTGTTGATATTCACTTGAATCTATAAAAAGAACTTTTATTGTTAGAGATGTGAAGGAACTAGGAAGCATCATTGAAGATTTTGTCTCTTTTTTTTAATGGAAGAATTAAATGAATCATGAAAAACTAGATTGAAGTTTGATGTGAGTTTCTGTCATTGGAAGGAAGATGAAAGTGAAGAAGGTAACATAAAAGAGAAGAAGAAGAAGGCTCGTGAGAGAGAGAAAGAAAGGGTATGAAACTATGAATGAACTTTGATGACTGGAAAAGAGAGAAAATTACTATAGGAAATGGAAGTAAAATAAAATAAAATTGGCATGTGTCATGTTTTGTGGGTCTCAAGTAATTTGTCTGTAAAATTTTCATTGGATGGGACTTGTCACTAGAGTAGAGAGAGATGTTTATTAAAGCTGGCAGGCATCAGACTGTATACGGTCGGGTCTCGGGTACCGATGGTGCTAATTCCTCAACCCAAAACCGTCCACAGTAAACCAATACAAACCGCTTATCTCAACTCGTCAACCCGTGTAACCCGGTTTGACCCGCCCGCTGTCCTTTTCTTGCTCACGGGTTGGCCGGTTCCGGGCGGGGCGGACCCATCTGTCCAGCCCTAATAAATACTCTACTATCCAGCTTATCTTCACCTGTAAACTCATTTCAATCTCACTTCACATACAAATAAGCTCCCCTATTTAATTTTTTCTCAATCCACTAGCTGCTCATTTTAAACTTCATAAATCAAGAATGAGCTCTTTTTTTTTCCGTCTCTATTATATATGCCTTTCTTATATAGATTATATAGATTGCTCCCTCTTTTAACAAACTATGATAATTTAATATTGGTTAATAGTGGCATTAAACTATTTACATGAATGTATATAATGTGTACCCTAACAATCCTTCCAAGATGTGTTTACTCTCCATGGAATTGATCAATATTGGCATAACATTGGCTTGCGTATTTTAACATGAATGTGTGATGTATATCCCAATTATTCTTTCAAAATATGTTTATAGGCCATGGCTTAACCACCAAACTTTAAAATAATTGGTCAACAAGGTTCAAACCTGTCTTTGGAAATATTTTATGTATAGCAAACATATTCAACTAGGAGATATGTCGTTCATTCATATATAGAGTTATTGAAATAAATCTTATTCCAACTGTTTTTTTATAGAAGGTTATTTTTGTCAATTGTATGTAATTAATTAAAAAAGGGTTTTTCTAAGACAGTTAGCCAATTTTTTTTTGTTGTTTAATGTTTGTAATTGTCTATCTAAGACATAATGTGTTCATGATAAAATTGCATAGTGGTACAAACAAATATTTTATAATAAAAGTTACAAAAGTAAACCTCAAATTATTAGTTTTATATGATAAAGATAAAGATGAATGATTTATTTTGTCCAAAAGAACAGGTGACATTTACCATGGAAAGGATGATTCCTTTCCCACCATGGGAAAGATGATGTTTTGACCATTGATATATTAATAAAAAAATCCAACGGTTGAGATGGGTTACCTACAACCCATTGTTAACTTTTTGGGTTTTAAAAATTGTATAAAAAATGTGACCCCCACATTGCAAGGTTAAATCTTATTTTATTCATAACCCTTCTCTCCTTTTCAGCAGAACTACTCCATTATAGTTCATTGTTCCATCACAATTCTGTAACTTTTTTTTGCACATAATAAATTGAGATGCAATTATCTTTTTATTACGGTTGTTTGCAACTTGTTGACCGACATTTAATACTTACTAACTCAGACCTTTATATTTCTTAGATTGATCTAAGTTATTAAACCTCATATATGTTGTATTTTATTCTTTTTATCATAATTCATTTCTATTCACATTCTTTATTTCATTTTATACACAAATAAAATCTTTGCCGTTCCAAGAAAGAAAAAAAAAACACAGATAAAGAAAATGTTAATATTTATCTTTTTTTTTTTTATTTGTTTTTTAATTAAAAGAAAAAGTTATCTCGTTTATTTCAATTTGAAATTTTCTGTTTTACTTTCCTTTCCAAAGAATGGAATAACTATGAATGTCCCCTTTTTTCTATAGTGTAGCGCTTTACCCTGCCTTTCACCGAAAAAAGAAAATATATGTTGGCGTCAATATTCATTTCTTTTTTAGGGAATCAATATTCATTTTATAGAGGGATTCAGTCATATATCATTATATTATAGTTATATTATCCATGAAGGATTAAACAACAATGATATTGAAACACCCTAAATTTTAATACCTCCATTTTAATACTTCGTTCTCTTTCTATATCTCTTTCTTTCATTTTTTGTTAAAGAATCTCTCTTCCTATCATATCATCAATCTACTACATTATTTTCTTTTATCTCTATTTCTCTTAAGATGTACGCACATTTGGAGATGCTTGTACATTTTTTACGATGTATGATGATAAAGAATAATTTTTTGTCTCGTGTGTTTGAGAGGTTATAAGCCAAAAAAAACACCATAATAAGTTTAATTTACTGTTCATGGTTTTCTTCATCAAACTTTAAACTAACTGACAAACAAGGTTGAAAGAGGTTTGACGGCCGACATCCATGGACCGTGAACATATATATTTGGCCTCATTCTACGTAGCCTATTATTTTTCTCATCATATAGTTTCTCATGTGTCTTGTTTATTCCTATCCGTTCATGGAAAAATAGGGCGTGTGAAAAATTTATAGATAGGAAGAATAATAGTCTTCTATGTATAACAAACATACTTAGTAATACTACAGAGATACAATTTACATCTATGGATTCAATTGTGGACCTGCACCAATAATCACTCTCTGTAAATGGAATTTGGCGATTGCTCTTCTCACCTTCTTATATGCTGAAAAAATTCTTGTGGAAATTAAGATTGGGTTTTTAGAGATTTAAGATTGGTTTTTGAATAGGTGTTATATCGCACATTATTGTAAGTCTAATACATGAAACCTATTTTAAATGCCGTATAAAAACAACTATTGTACTTGTTTTGTGCAAAAACATATGTGATATTTGTATAAATAACACCTCTTTTACTAAATATAACGGTGTGAAAAGTGGTATGGAATGGTCCTAACTAGTTTTAAAACTAATGTTTTAACATCATTTTATTGCTAAAAATCAGTATTAAAACTCTCCATGTTGCCATTAAGAGAGGATAATTCATAATAGATAACATCAATTATACATCATTTAATTAGTAAACCATTAAGTAAAAAAGAAAACCATAAGGTTTCTCGAGAAATGATTCATAAACAATTGAGATTAAGAAGAAAAAAAAATAGTGTCTGCGATCATAACTCAGTTAATAAGGACAATACAATATATAGGGGTTGGACCTCAAACGTCTGATTTCTTGTTTATTCATCTTAGGAGTGAAAATCTAACCACTAAACTACTTAAAAAAAAAAGGTTTAAATGTGTCTTTGGTCCCTGCACTTTCATCACTTTTTACTATTAGTCCTTACATTTTTTTTTGTTTGGCTTTAGTCCCTACACTTTATAAAAAACATGGTATTGGTCCTTCTGTTAACTTTTCTGTTAAAAAAATTAAATAAAACTAACGGAGTGCCACAAGGCCCAATCATTTCACGCCACGTGGCACACTAAAAGACAAAATTATACAATTAAAATAAATCAAATAAAATATATTTTTTAATTATCATTATTATTCAGAATTAAAATAAATAAAAAAAATATATTTTAATTATTATTATTATTATTATTCAGAATTAATTAAAAAACAATTATTTAATTTGTTTTATTTTAATTCTGAAAGTGTGCCACATGGCGTGAAATGATTGGGCCACCTGACACTCTGTTAGTTTTGTTTTTTTTTTAACAGAAAGTTAACAGAGGGACCAATATCAATTTTTTTATAAAGTGCAGGGACTAAAGCCAAAAAAAAAATGCAAGAACTAATAACAAAAAATGATGAAAGTGCAGGGACCAATGA
>Ga0228710_1012482_pt1 | contig 10517 bp, 12 predicted proteins | sample MedpolnodulmetaG_FD_177995 | JGI IMG/M metagenome (GOLD analysis project Ga0228710, IMG submission 177995) | Root nodule microbial communities from Medicago polymorpha collected in Santa Monica, California, United States - pink nodules | ecosystem: Host-associated > Plants > Roots > Nodule... | reverse complement strand
AAAAAAAAGAAAATGATTAATCAATATAAGCAAGTAATATCAGTGAAACAATTGTGGAAAGAAAAAGTAACAACAATCATAAAATAAAATAATAACAATGAATTGTTGTAAAAATAAAACAAATTGGACGAAAGAAAAAAAAAGAGAAATTGAAATGAAAAAAACATGTATAGAAAGAATCGAACTAAAAAATAACGACAAATCAGACCAAAAAAAAGCAACAAATCATAAAATAAAAAAATCAGTAAAATAAACAAAAAATCGAAAAAAAAAACATGGCATACAAAATGACAAGAAATCATTCCAAATTAGAAAAAAACAATTGGTTAAAAAAATCATAACAAATATCTTTAGATTTTTGAAGAAGTTGACAGAGAAAAAGAAGAAGAAGAAAAGTTGACATTGAACAGATGATGGGAAAAAAGGGTTTGGAAGAGGATGGCAAAATCTTAAGGGTGTGAGATTGTTAGTAATTGTGTGGGATATCTCAGGGGAGTAGGAAAAGATAATGCAAAGAACCTACATGGCAGAGGTTCTACGTCACGAATCACCACAAGGGGGAGACAAAAAAGTCTTGAGGCTAAGTGTGAGATTGTTAGTAGGTACATTTTACACTAAAAAGTCTCACAAAATCCATTACTCACAACAATCCATTAAAATCCGTAGAATTTTGAATACCAATAGACAAATTTTAAGTTGTGCAAAATCTTAATTGAATACCACCAGATTTTATTGGACTCATTAAAAAATCTTGAAAATCCTAATTGAATACCACAAAAATGTTTTACATTCCTTAAAAATCTTGATTGAATATCACAAAACTTTTTTAAAACGAAAAAGTCTTTTAAAATCCATTGAAATCTCAGTCCAATACACCCCCCAAAATTGATCACTACAATAAAAATGCGAGTTTTAAAGAAAACCGATTATCTCACTTCAGTATACATTCATCACACAAAAGTGATGTTAGAAAGAAATAGAAATAGAACACCATCATTTTACGTTTCGAAATCGTAAGTGTATCAACAAAAAATTTAATTGCCCTCCAAAATTGTTTAACATTAGCTTCTTCTTTTTTTTTCTGTCGAAAAACATTAGTTAAAATGCTCCCTTTGTCAAGTAGTTTTTTTTAGGGGACCCTTCGTCAAGTAGTTTAGTTAAAGGTGATGATGTATCACACATCACAACCTCTCCAAGTTGACGTCAATTCACATAGAACCTTAAACTCAAATTTTACACTAGTTAAAATCTCGAGTGCATGTTTGATTTTAGTTTTAGAGGGACCAAAATTAATTATTAAAGTGTAGGATTATTTTTGATTTGTTTGATAACTTTTGAGTAGAATTGATTTTGTTTTTGAAATTGATTATACTTTAAAAATTGGAGCTCTCGAGTCTATAATTGATTTTAACTCTCAATTTTTTTTTGAGGGACTCTCAAATTTATTGTACAACTCAATTATACATAAATTTATCCAAAATATAAACCACTTTACATTTAATTCACATGGGAATATAAAACTTGTACCCTCTATTGTTAAAAATGAAAAAGGCACTAAACTGTGTCAAATCTTATAAGAACCTCACCATGAGATAGGAGTTTATAAGAATAATGTGCTAAATTTAGCACTAACGAGAGCAAGAGTACATTTAATTAGCATTGATGAAATGCAAGAATTTGAAGTATTGGGAGAGGATTAAGTAGAGAACCGTGTAATTTTACAAACATTGAATCGGCATCGTTTTTAGTTGCGATTCTTTTCTCAACCTCTTCTAAGGTAAACAGAAACTCCTATCACTATCACTGTATTTTCCTTTATTTATTGTGTATTGTTTCAAATTCAGTGCAGAACGTTCGAATTGCACTTACAATTAGGGTTTCGACGTGCATTGATAAAACTCGGATACAAATTAAATTCGAAAACCATATAAAGTTTTGTTGTTATTTTCTTACTTTTTGTATTAGTGTTCTTACATGCTCACTCTGAATATATTGTGCGTAACATAAACTTATTGATACTGTCGAATGAATACCAATTTGGATTTCCCTTGATGCAGGTTAGGTGTTTGACCGTTTGTCATGGAGGAGGGAGATAACATTCTCGATGTTATATACGACGATGATAATTTAGATGATGATGTTGACATGATTGATGTTGAAGAAGGAGAGTTGGTGGAGCCCAATTTGCAAAATGTTTTGGAACAAAGCAGTGCTGGAGATATCAATAAAGCAATTCAAGAATCTTATAGTGAGAATTCAAAGTGTGGAGCTAGCAAGAAGAAGAAGAAGAAGAACAAGAGAAAGAGAAAGGGTTTAGGACCTAAAGTCACGAATATAGACAGGTTTAACATCCTACATTAATTGAGTTTTGGTTGTCGGATGAACTATGCTTTGGCCCTTTAAGTTGTGTAGATTAATCTGCAAAATTCATTTTCACAAACTTTTACCCATCTCCAAAATTTGGAAACTTAAGTTGAAATTAGACTAGAGTATAGTAATTTAGCTGGTACATAAACTAAAAATGACATTTTTGGATTGGATGATGATGGAGAATTTGGGGGTTTTGAGATCCATAAAAAAAATTATGGGGGCATTTTATGAAGTTTGAGGGTGCACGTGAGATAACTTTTAAAAGAATACATTAAATTTTAGCCTTTTTTATGTTTGGATTGTTTGAATTAGCGAACAACTCAAAATTACTGAGATCTATTTAAGTACTTTTCATTGGAATCTTATTAATGTATTATCATTGGAGTCATTGAGTCCTTAATAAATACTTTTATTAAAAAAATTATAAATAAAATATATATACATGTGGGGTCTATTTAAGGAGTCCCTATTAATAAATGTACTATCATTGTGGATGTTAAATGTACAACATAACACACAAAATGTTTTTAATTAATATTTACACATAAGTAACCTCAATATTTTTATCAAAAAAAAAAAATCAGTATTTCAGAATAAAATAAATGTTTGACTTTGAAGAAACATGCTATCAGGAAATTAACAAATGTAACATGGAAGGAACAAATAAAGTTGATGGTGATTTTCTCATTGTACTCGTCAGCCCACAGCTTTAAAAGACTATGTCACACATCATTTTGGAATGATCACACATCAATGAAGAATGCTTCGAAAGAATTAAGGATCAATGAAGTGTTCCTAAGTTTTCGAGGCAAAGACACTCGTGCTTCCTTTACTTCGCATCTCTATGCTTCCTTTACTCGCGCTTCCAAAGGGAGATGACATTCCGACATCACTAAAACGAACAATTAAAGAGTCTCAAATTTCTGTTATTGTTTTCTTAAAGAACTACGCGGAATCAAGTTGGTGTATGGATGAGTTGCTGGAAATCATGGAATGTCACAAAACCATAAGCCAGGTGGTTCTGCCGGTGTTTTACAATGTAGATCCATCTGAAGCACGTCATCAAATTGGTGAGTTCGGAATAGCATTTCAAAATCTTTTGACGAAGATTTCAAAGAGGGAACACAAGTCGCGTTTAGAGAATAAGAGTTACAAATTGCAGCTTCGTCAGTATTTTGAGCAAACGTGGAGACTGGCATTTCGCGAGCAGCCGGCCTTGTAGGATTTGTAGTCCTAAACTCCAAGTAATTTCATTCCACATTTACTGCTTACAATTTCTTTAATGTGTGTTTGGACGGGTAATTGAAAATTCTGCAAGATAAGAAAGAAATTTCAAATTCAATAATAAGTTGTGTCAAATAGTAACAATCTGTACAAGAATTTGATCCTCACAGCAACTTTTTGTGAGCAATCCAACTTTTTCTCACACACGTCAGACTATAATTATCTTACTCAAATTTTCTATACTTTTGACATATGCATATATGCACCTTCTGTTTGATCATTTTTTGTAGGAATGAAAGTGAGGCTATTAAAGATATTGTTGAAAATATTACACGATTGCTTGACAAGACAAACTTGTAACGAATATCGAGGCCTAACTCATCCGTACAAAACCGGCTTGTGCGGTGAGGAGTGCCTCCTCTTTATATACTCTTGTCAAGAATCCTATTTATCTGATGTGGGACTAAATCCCCTCGAGTGTTGGCCGCTAACACACCCCCTCACGCTTCAGCCCGGTCAAATGGGCCTGAAGCGTGGACGATGCAAGCCCAACGATGCACCCGATAGGCTCTGATACCATGTAACGAATATCGAGGCCTAACTCATCCATACAAAACCGGCTTGTACGGTGAGGAGTGCTTCCTCTTTATATACTCTTGTCAAGAATCCTATTTATCCAATGTGGGACTAAATCCCTTCGAGTATTGGCCGCTAACAAAACTTGTTTATTGTTAATAATCCAGTGGGGATTGAATCTTGAGTGCAAGATATGATTCAGTTGCTTGACATCCAACAATTAAGCGATGTTCTACTACTAGGGATGTGGGGTATATGGGTATTGGTAAAACTACAATTGCCAAAGCCATTTATAATAAAATTGGCTGCAGTTTTGAAGGTAGAAGCTTCCTAGTAAATATTAGGGAAATCTGGGAGAAAAACACTGGACAAGTGAATTTACAAGAACAAATTCTGTTTGATATCTGTAAAGAAACAACAACCAAGATACAAAGCATTGAGTCGAGAAATATTATATTAAGGGATAGACTATGTCATAAAAGAGTACTTCTCGTGCTTGATGATGCGAATACACTAGATCAACTGAATTCTTTGTGTGGAAGTTGTAAATGGTTGGATTCTGGGAGTAGAATAATCATCACAACCAGAGATATGCAGATGCTTAGAGGTAACGGGGTTGATCAAGTATACAAAATGAAAGAAATGGATGAAAGTGAATTGATTGAGCTTTTTAGTTGGCATGCATTCAAGCAATCCAGTCCTACAGAAGATTTTTCTGGAATTTCCAGAAATGCAGTTGAGTATTCTGGAGGATTGCCGCTAGCTCTTGAAGTCCTTGGATCATATTTGTTTGACAGGGGGGAATAGAGTGGAAATGTGTATTTGAAAAACTCAGAATGATTCCCAATGACCATGTACATCAAAAATTTAAAATAAGCTATGATGGTCTAAATGATGATATAGAGGAAGAAATATACCTCGACATAGCTTGTTTCTTTATTGGAATGGACCGAAATGATGTTGTGCATATATTAAATGACTGCAAATTTTTTCCAGAAATTGGAATACATGTCCTTGTTGAGCGAAGCCTTGTAACTGTTGATGAAAGGAATAGACTTCGAATGCATCATTTTTGCGAGATATGGGAAGAGAAATCATTCGTGAGAAATCACCAAAGGATCCGGAGGAGCGTAGCAGATTGTGGTTTAATAAGGATGTGCTTGATGTTTTGTCAGAACAAACAATAAGACCTTTATATACTTTTTTCTGGAATTAAAGTATCTAACGCTTAACAAAGTTAAACAAACATTTATAATTCAGTAATATATATTCATTTGAGTAAATCAATATTTGTCCTTAAAATTGTAAGAGTTAGGCAATTTAGTCCTTCAAATTTACGAAATGGGAATTTTGTTCCTTGAATTAAAAACAGTCACTCAATTTAGTTTTTTCTTCTTACCGAATTTAACGTAACAATTTTAAAGGTTTTAAGTTCGTCCTGATGCCACAAGAGACTATTCAAGGCAATATGTAAGTTTCTCATTGGTTTTGGTGGATGTTTCCCAAAGAGATATTTTGATGGAGGGGCTAAATTGACAACACTATTTAATTCAAGTTACTAAATTGTTGTTTTTACAAATTTAAAGGAATAAATGGGCCAATCTTCACAATCTCGAGGACAAAAATTAGTATGGTTGTAAATCGCTTTGTGCTTCTTGTAACAAATTATTGGTTTCATCACAAGTGTGATTGATCATGTCTAAATCTTAGCAGTATAACCAGCGAAAGAATATAAGAGTTCATTTTATATTTTGCCTGTTTATTTTGCACAGGTTTTGGTTTATGTCCCTCTATGATTTGGTTTTCTTTGTTTTTTATTATTAAATTTATTGTAATTGAATTCATCACAAATTTTGTTTTTGTAGTGCATCTTTAAGCTGTTCGTTGGAGGGTAGTGAGTTCGAATCCAACTAGTGCCATTATTCATCTTGTCAACAAAAACACTTGGCTTAGTGGCAGCAGTTATGCATTCCGGAAACTATTAAGAACTATCTAGAGATTAATGAGTTTGATCAAAATATGATTTATGATAGAACATTATAGCGTAATTTGATTTATTAGCAGACCCCACTTAGATGGAAAAGGCTTGGTTGTCGTTGTTCAGCTGTGCATTTTTTCTTTTTGGTCCATTTTATTGCATAGGGAATGAAGGTTGTTGAGGCTCTAGCTTTGAAGTTGCCAAGAGAGAATCCAAAATGTTTCAGTACTAAAGCATTTAAGAAGATGAAGAGACTCAAATTGCTTCAACTTGATGGAAATTTTGAATATCTTTCAAGAAATCTAAGATGGTTGTCTTGGAATGCAGTTCCTTTAACATCCATACCTACTGACTTATATCAAGAAAATTTGGTTTACATTGAGTTGGAAAACACCAATGTCAATGCTGTGTGGAGAGAGAACCAGGTATTAATTTTGATTCAGTTTTTTGCACTTCATGAGTTGTTTCAGTGTGAAGTGTACCAAGTATTCAGTATGTGAAGCATATAGTTTCCTATTATGTAATTTTAAAATTTGAAATTGTGAACTTTTTGTGAACAACTAAGAAATTACGGGATGGTTTTTGTGAAGTCTAAAATCATTTTACACTGATATGCATTAAAATCAACATATATTTGTCTTAGAAAAAATGACATTGCACTATTGTAAATATTCACTTTTCACTCTCAAGGTTATTGATACATTCTAAAATCTTTCATTTATTGTATTAAGCTTCTTCCTTAAGTTTTGTCTATAAAATTTATGTTCTTGTAGACGATGGAAAAGCTAAAAATTCTCAATCTTAGTCATTCTCATTATCTCACACGAAGTCCTGACTTTTCAAACATGCCTAATCTCGAAAAGCTACTACTAAAAGAAGTATTACTTTTTTTTTGATGAATTAAAGAAAAAAGAAAGATGAAAATGTGAGTTTGTGAAATGATTGACTTTTGGTTGTATGTTTGACGATGCGTTAATATTTGTGGTGCCTTAGTGGCGGGTTATAATTATATTCTATGTGGTGCCTTAGCGGCGGATTTTAGTCTGCATTTTCATGATCATGCATTAGCTGGTAAAAAAAACAAGTTTTTAATGTATTGACTACACAACTTTCAATACAAATACTAGTAGATCAGTTTCAAAATGAATGACGTTTAAGGTTTTAACACACATATTAAAAAATGCATTAATTAAAAGAGATAGAGATGTTATTTTACCAAATTATCTTAATCAACTATTAATTTGTTTTTCATTAAAGAAAAAATAATACTTTAAAAGTAGTGTATATAATATTAATTTTTTAAAGGGTACAATAGAAAAGAAAAAGTTATTATTGCATTGGAAAATGACATTTATTTTAAAACATTTTTTATCTAAAGAAAACACCCATTTTAAAACGAAAAGAGTATCATATTTGTGGAGTTGCTAAAAGTTTTGATAGAATAACTCAGATTTTTTCAAAAAAAAATAAATGAAATTCTAATCTTGTTAACCCCTATCTCCTTGTCCCGTGAACTTAGCTTAGTTGATTGAAGACAATGCATGATATATGCAAGGTCCGATGTTCGAAAAAAAAAAAAAAAAAAACCTCCTTAATGATTTTGGACCACAGGCTGGCCTGGGGACGACGTGTATCAAAAAGGAAAGTGGGCTAGTTTCGTTTTCAATTTGGTATTGACTTTTCTTTTGGTTTTGGTTTAGCTCACCATCTTTGACGTACACGCCAACCATTTTCCTTTTAATAATATAATAAATCTTCCTTCCTTCCCTCCTCACCCACGCCGACCAACTCTTTCAGTTATGAACGCACTCTCACATTCTTCTCTTCTTCCCAACCTCAATCCTCGCGGATTTTCACTGTAAGCATCTCAACTCTACACTTTTACCAATCCTTCAATTCAATTCATTCCAAACCCTATTTCATTTTTACTTCTCTTTAGACCAAATCACATCGATTTTCTGTTAGGTTTTACAAACTTAACGACTGCGTTATCGGGTTGTTGTGAAGATATCTATGTAGCACGTGCACTTTTGATGGAATGACACTAACACACGTGATTACTACGTTCAATTAATTCATCAAACCCTTTTCAATTTACCATTCTAATACATGTATTTGCTAATTAAGATACTTGGTTTGTGCTTTTCAGGTCTTGTTCTCATATTCAAAATCTTACCCGTGTTACTTGCCACTCCGATTGTAACAAGTCTACATCTCAGGCATCCTTGTTTTTGTGTCCTGGCTTGGCCAATACCAGAATTGGCAGCAGAAACTTAGTTTCTCGCTCATTTTATTCTGTAGATGCAAGCACTTATAATGAGATTACTGTACAATCGCCTACTCACACTGCTGAAGAAAAAGTTGGTGTGTTGCTTCTCAACCTAGGTGGACCAGAGACACTGGACGATGTTCAACCTTTCCTGTTTAATCTTTTCGCAGATCCTGTATGTTAGTTGTTTTTGCACTTCGACTGTTACTTATTATTACGCATTCATATTATTTTTATGCTAATTGTTTGAGGCGGAGGTGCTTTGTTCAATATCAGTTACCCCCTTTCTAATTAGTAGTAAGAGGTTATCTATTGAAATTTGATCACTCAACTGGCTGTTCTGATATTGCATCTGGATTCTTAGTTTGTTGGTTGTAAGCATGTGTCTAGGTTCCTAATTGAGGCTCACACAATGTTGTGTTTGTGCTGGACTTAATGGTTGTAATATTGGCTTAGATCCCAGAAAACAATTTAAGTAAACAAGAGTGCTGCCATAATTTGGTAGGATGGGCAATGAATGTCAATGATGAGTTTTGGTAGGTCATGGCAAGGCAGGAGCAGGATTTTTGCAAATAATAAAAATTGCTTCTCATGTGAGGAACTAGTTATGCGAGATGCTTGGGACAAACATTACTAAAACCAAATATATATGTGATGTTATATAGGAAGGAATAAGGGTGGTTAGTTTGCTGTATATTTGGTGAATTATTCAATTCCAAAATGGTGTAGAACCCACTAGGATGCCTTGGAATCTTCATTGAAAATTGTTAAAAATTCTGGAAATGCTAGAGATATATGTCTTGGCCAAGTTTGTTGCTATTCTGCCTGCACTAGAATATTGTATGATGGAATACGTGGTTGTGGTAGGACACTAACTATTTTTCTTCTACAGTCATGTGGTTTCAATTTCTTGGTGGGTGCTGCAAGTTATTTGGATTCTAACAGTAGAACCTCAGGGTTGGGCATGTTTGTGATGTTTTGGAGAGATTGGGGAATCAATTTATTGTATTTTATTGATTGGTGTGGGTCTGTTTATGTTTTACGTAATGGTTTGAACTGTTGTATATTGATCACTGGGTACATCTTGTGTTAGTGGTCTATCTTCTCTTTGGAGCATTAATATTATTTTGTCTTGTCTTTGCAAAAACAAAATGTTTGTATGCTAATATGTTTCTTGTATTGATATAGGATATCATTCGGCTCCCAAGGCTGTTTCGGTTTCTCCAGCAACCGTTAGCAAAACTGATATCTACGCTACGGGCTCCTAAATCCAAGGAAGCATATGCTTCTATTGGAGGTGGCTCTCCTTTACGTAAAATTACAGATGACCAGGTGCAGTTCAATTTTTTTTTTATTTGTGCCTTTCTTCTTTTTGTTTTCCCATTATATGTTGTTTGGCTATGTAGCCCTGGCACTCTAGATTGAAGGCATGTCCGGTGTTTGACACCGACATACATGATTACATTCAATTACTTCCATTTTTTTAAATAATTATCAGTGCTTACGTGTTAGTGTCATGTCTAGTGTAGGTCTCTGTGTCAGTGCCTCATAGCTGTTTAGTGCTTCAATTTCTCTTCAAGAGGAATACTTTGTGGCTTTTTCCTGTTATTTTCTATAAAATAAAATAAAAACAAAAAAAAACAGTGTTACGGTTTAGAATGGAAATAACATCTTTTATGGGTTCTGATGATCATGCAGGCACTTGCTCTTAAAAGGGCTTTGGAAGCAAAGGGCCTCTCTTCAAATATCTATGTTGGGATGCGGTACTGGTACCCATTCACTGAAGAAGCAATTCAACAAGTAAGTCCTATACGTTTTATATCAAATGTGACTATTTTATATTATTCTCATCATACACATGTTACCATTTATTGAAGTTATTGATACAGGTGACTATTCATTTTTAAATTATTTATTCTGAGCTCCATTTTGTCACCTTAAATTTGGGTTTATTGTTAAAAGCTTGTCTTGTCTGATAGATTAAGAAGGATGGAATAACAAGGCTCGTGGTGTTACCCCTTTATCCCCAGTTTTCTATATCCACTACTGGGTCAAGCATCAGTGTTCTGGAGCAAACGTTCAGGTACTATGTAGTGGCAC